>Ga0070728_10001124_pt1 | contig 43351 bp, 30 predicted proteins | sample tdDd471_FD_66723 | JGI IMG/M metagenome (GOLD analysis project Ga0070728, IMG submission 66723) | Marine sediment microbial communities from the Atlantic coast under amendment with organic carbon and nitrate - tdDd47.1 | ecosystem: Environmental > Aquatic > Marine > Coastal > Sediment | place... | reverse complement strand
TACGCGGACTGGAAGGCCAGGTTCCAGACCGAGGCAACACCGGAGCAGCAGCAGGCCTTCAAGGACCAGAACCCGGGACACTGAGAGGCTGGGCTTGTAGCCGTCCGCCACGTTCGGTCGTCGATCTTCCTCCTCCCTCTTGACGGGGGAGGATCGATGAGGGGGTGAAGCCCGGAGTTTTCTGATGGGGCTCTGAGCGCCGAACCGTCAGGCCTTCTCGCGCGCACCTGCCTCCACCACCGCCAGGGCGGTCATGTTGACGATGCCACGTGCCGTGACGGACGGGGTCAGGATGTGTGCTGGCTTGGCCGCGCCCACGAGGATCGGGCCGACAGGCAACGCGTCGCCCATGTACTTGATCAACTGGTAGGAGATATTGGCCGCGTCCAGATTGGGCATGATCAGGATGTTGGCCTGGCCGTGCAGGGCGGCGAGCGGGAAGGCGCGCTTGCGATAGGCCTCGTCCAGGGCGGCGTCGCCATGCATTTCGCCCTCGACCTCCAGCCCCGGTGCGCGTTCACGGATCAGTTGCACCGCGTCACGCATCTTGCAGGAACTCTCCGTCGGGCGGCTGCCGAAGGATGAGTGCGAGAGCAGGGCGATCTTCGGCGTGATCCCGAAGCGTTCCACCTGTCCGGCAGAGAGGATCGCCAGCTCGGCCAGTTCATCCGCCGTGGGTTCATAGGAAACATAGGTGTCGGCCAGGAAATAGGCGCCCTTCGACAGCAGGATCAGGCTGATGGTGGAGAAATCCCGGGCATTGTCGGCCAGACCGATCACCGTGCGGATATGGTCCAGGTGGCGGTCGAACCGTCCCTCCAGTCCGCAGATCATGGCGTCGGCGTCGCCGCGCTGGACCGCCAGTGTCGCAATCACGGTCGGGCGGGTACGGACGAGAGTACGTGCCCTGTCGGCAGTCACACCCTGTCGCCAGGCCCGCTCCAGGTAGGTGTCGACATAGGACCGGTAGCGCGGATCGCTCTCCGGATTCACCAGTTCGAAATCGGTTCCCGACCGGATCGAGAGACCGAAGCGCTCCAGCCGCTGGTTCACGACTTCCGGCCGACCGATCAGGATCGGCGTGGCAATCCGCTCCTCGAGGGCCACCTGGGCAGCACGCAGCACGCGTTCGTCCTCACCCTCCGCATAGATCACACGGCGCGGGGCGGACTTCGCCTGGGCAAATATCGGCTTCATGATCAAGCCGGAGCGGAAGACGAAGCGTTCCAGCCGCTCCTCGTAGGCCTCGTAGTCGGCAATGGGCAGGGTGGCGACACCGCTGGCCTCCGCCGCCCGGGCGACGGCAGGGGCGATCTTCAGGATCAGGCGCGGGTCGAACGGGTTGGGGATCAGCGATCCGCGCCCGAACAGCTCGGCCTCGCCGCTGTAGGCCTTGGCCGCGACCTCGGACGGGGCGGCGTGCGCCAGTTCGGCAATGGCCTCGACCGCTGCCAGTTTCATGGCCTCGTTGATGGCGGTCGCGCCGACGTCCAGGGCGCCGCGGAAGATATAGGGAAAGCAGAGTACGTTATTGACCTGATTGGGAAAATCCGAGCGTCCGGTGCAGATCATCATGTCCGGTCGCACCTCCCGTGCGACGTCGGGCATGATCTCCGGCGTCGGGTTCGCCAGCGCCAGAACCAGCGGGTCCTTCGCCATCTTTTTCAGCAGTTCCGGTTTCAGGACACCGGCAGCCGACAGGCCAAGGAAGATATCCGCCCCGTCGATCACGTCGGCCAGGGTCCGTGCGTCCGTTTCCTGTGCGAACACGGACTTCCAGCGGTCCATCAGCACCTCACGGCCCTTGTAGACAACACCTTCGATATCGGTGACCCAGATGTTCTCCCGCTTCGCGCCGAGGGAGACGAGGATGTTGAGGCAGGCGAGTGCCGCCGCCCCGGCACCGGAGGCAACGATCTTCACATCGGCCAGGTTCTTGTTCGCGATCTGCATGGCGTTCAGCGCGGCGGCACCGACGATGATGGCGGTGCCGTGCTGGTCGTCGTGAAACACCGGGATGCCCATGCGCTGCTTCAACTGCTCTTCGACCTCGAAGCATTCCGGGGCCTTGATATCCTCCAGATTGATGCCGCCGAAGGTGGGTTCCAGCATGGCGATGGCGTCGATCAGCCGGTCCGGATCGTTGCAGTCCATCTCGATATCGAAGACGTCGATGCCTGCGAACTTCTTGAACAGTACGCCCTTGCCTTCCATCACCGGCTTGGCGGCGAGGGGGCCGATGGCACCAAGTCCCAGCACAGCGGTGCCATTGGTGATCACGGCCACCAGATTGCCGCGGATCGTCATCTGCGCCGCGGCCTTGGGATTGTCGACAATGGCCTCGCAGGCGGCTGCGACGCCGGGGCTGTAGGCCAGCGCCAGATCGCGCTGGTTGCCCAGCGGCTTGATCGGATTGACCTCGATCTTTCCGGGACGCGGGGCACTGTGATAGACCAGCGCGCCCGACTTCAGATCATCGGAAATGTTGCTTGCCATGGTCGTGTTCCCCCTCGGCCTTTCGGCTTATGTGCTTCCTGTTGCGCCCGGCAAGGCAGCGTCCGGCAGGCGGACGGAGGCATTGCCCTCCTGAAAGTTGCGCATTTCCAGTTTCCAGACCTTGCCGGGCCAATGCAGGGTCAGTCGCCGCTGCCGCCCCTCGTAGACTGCCGTATAGAGTGTGCCGAAACCCTGGTTGAAGGCGAAGGAATAAAGTGGCGGACGCAGGAATGCGGAAACGAAGCGGTTCGCCGATTCCACGTGCAGGGTCAGGCGCTGCAGCAGATAGCGTTCACGTTCCACGGTCGCGGTGAAACGGGCATGGCTGGCCCATTCGACCTTTTCCTGATGGTTCGTGGCGACGGCGGCATGGGTGACGATGGCCGGGCGGTCGGGTGCCATGTGGACGGTGACGTAGTTCCGTTTCGCATCCACTGCGGTGACGTTGTAGCTCATGTGCGTCGGGATGCGTGCCAGGGCCGCGCCTGCCTCATCTGCCGTGTTGCAGGTCTGCAGGACGTAGCGGAGGATCAGCGGCACACCGAAACCGTCGCCGACCACCTGCCGACCGCCGAATGTCAGGGACAGGGCAAGTCCGGCGTCATTGATGCCGTCCACCAGCCCGAACAGCCCGTCCGTCATGCCCATGACCGTCCGCCCCTGCCATTCCGTCCGCAGGATCGTGCTGTCGAAGGCATAGGGGCTGTAGTCGTAATTGCGGACCAGCACCGGGCGTCCGCCGGGCCAGATCGCCTGGCTGCAGCCGGAAAGATAGGGGGGAGGGCAGTAGTAGCTGAGGAAACGGGCCTGATCGTCCCTGCCGCCCGCGACCTCTACCAGTTCCTCGTACAGCGGCACGATTTCCGGCATGTGGGTGCGCATGGCATCCAGCCCTTCGAGCCATGTCGGGCGCGCAGCCGCACCCGACCCGGCCCACCACTTGCGGTAGTTCGGCCAGTATTCGCGGAAAAGGCCGCCCCAGACAGGGCCTGGATGAGCCTCCGCCCGTGCCCGGAACGTCAGCAGCATGCTGTTGCATAACCTCCTGATATACGTTGTGAGAACGCGGGCGCGGGGTCAGGGACACCGCGCCCGGATCAGTCCTACATGATCTTGAAGGCGGGGTCCGACAGTTCGGGTCCCGGCTCCGCCGCCGGCAGGGGCCTGGCGGAGAAGCTCGACTTGATGCCGTCGATCCACTGCTTGGACCGGGGGGTCAGCCGGAACCGGTTGTTCATCGACCGGCCACGGGTCACCAGGATGCCCAGGTCTGCGCCTTCATAGCGATAGTCACCCGGCTTCAGGATACGCAGGAAGAAGGCTTCCCGGTCGCTCTCCACTGCGCGGCGATGGTAGTCGAAGCGGTCGAAGACGACGGAACCGTCATCCAGCATCCTGTAGATACCGGACTCCGGTGCCTCGGTCAGGATGTCGACCGTGTCCTCCGTATGCTTGATGACCATCTGGCTCCAGGAATCGATCATGTCGGGATCGGACCAGCGCGCATTCAGTTCCTCGACGTCCAGTTCAAAGTCCTTGCCGGAGAATTCCAGCAGATGGAACAGGAACAGCGGCGCATCCGCATGGGCGAAGGCGGCGTGGTTGGTCATCGACGACGCACCGGTGATGCGCGGGTTCAGTTCGCCCAGATAGATCTCGCCGGTGCTTTCCTCGATCAGGAAATCCAGCTCGAAGTAGCCGCGATAGCCTTCCTTCTTCAACTGCTCACCAAACTGGAAGGTCAGTTGACGGGCCTTGTCACGGATCTCCTGGCTGAAGGCCGTGGAGAAGATCTCGTTGCCGCACCAGCCGCCGCGATAGGGAGTCAGCTCCTTGAAGCCCACAAGCTCGGTCATCAGCGGACCGACGATGGTGCCCTGGCTGGTGGCACAGGCCTCGATGGCCGAACCACGGCAGACAATGCGCTTCATGACCTTGATCTCGCCCTGGCCGACGATCTCGTGCTCGTGGCGACGGAAATCGGCTTCGGACTTGATGAAGAACGTGGTGTGGCCGGAGTCGCCATAGGCGGACTGCAGCACCCAGTCATCACCCAGCTTCGCCTTCTCGGCGACCTTGCACAGGTGATCCCAGTCCTTGATGACCGACAGGGTGTTGGGCACGGAGGGGACGCCGGCCTTGTCGCCGATGCGCACGGTCTCGATCTTGTTGTCGACCCGATTGCGCAGCCTGGCCTTCGGGAACCAGACCTTGGCGCCCAGGCGCTTGGCGAGTTTCTCGGTTTCCTCGTCGAACATCAGGAAGACGAAATGCGGCTTGCCAGGGCGGTCGCCGACATAGTCGGTCACTTCCTTGTGCTGCAGCAGGTAGTTGTTGATGTCCTCGATCGACTGGAACTCGGCATGGGGCTGCTCGGAGGGGACGAGGACGTTCGGATGCCGCCCGTCAAAGCAGTCAATGTAGTTGATGTACTTGAAGTTCTTTACCCATTCATCGAGACCGAGCAGATTGAAGTTAGTCGCCGAGACGAAATAGATCGGGGTCTCGTTGCGATGGAAGTAGCGGCGGATCTCGGAGATGTTCTTGAGTACCTTCTTGGGCATTCCAGCCTCCTTTTTTTAGATTCCGGCGATCGCGCGCTGTCGCGCAGCGTGCCGTTCCAGTGCTTCCTCAGTGAACACGCGCAGTCCGAGATCCGGGCGGTAGCCATGAATCTCGCTGACATCCAGCGCGCGCATGAAGGCGAGGATTTCCTTGCTGATGACCTGACCGGGCACAAGGATCGGAAACCCGGGTGGATAGGGAATGATGAAGGACGCGGAAACGACATCGCGTCCGGTCTCCATCGCTGCCTTCACGGAGCCGTCGAGCTCCAGATAGTCGCAATTGTCCTCGTCGTAGGACAGGAAGAAGGCGGAACGCATGTCGCCTTCCGGTGTGCCGTGGCCTTCATGGGTGCGGAACGCGTCGTGGAACCGGCTGAAGTCGGGCAGGGGCGGCAGATCCTCCATCAGGTTCTTCACGCGCTTCTCGAAGCCGCGCCGTTCCATCTTGGAGGCGTCGTCCAGCAGATCATCCAGATCATTGGCGATTTCCACCAGCACCTCGATCAGGTAGGCGACCGAGGATCGGGTGGTGCCGATATTGGTCATGAACAGGACCGTGTTGCGCGACGTCTTGTTGATCTGGATCCCGAACTTGTCCATCAGGATCTTGGTCTTGAACGTGTCGCCGTCCCAGCCGGTGCCGCCGACGGCCAGCGTCACGCGGGTCGCGTCCAGCGCGAACTCGTCACTGGCCCAGCATTCCCAGATGTCGGTCCAGCCCTGCTCCGGGTCGTAGTAGGAAGTGACCCCGCTCTCGCGATACTGCTCCGGGATCATGTCGCCTGCGGTCAGCACCTTGAAATACTTCTGCAGGCGCGGATGGGTGGAGATGGCGCGGCGCAGCGACATGGCCGCCTCCACCTGGCGCTGCACGAATTCGAAGCCCTCCAGCTCCACCTGTCGCCGCCCGACATCCAGGGAAGCGATGATCTGGTAGTTGGGGGAGGTGGAGGTATGGGTCATGTAGGCTTCGTGGAATGCCTGCTCGACCTCGCCCTTGAAGTCCTGATCGTTGATATGGATCATCGACCCCTGCCGCAGCGACGTCAGCGTCTTGTGCGTCGACTGGCAGGCATAGACCCGGATGCGGGCGTTTGGTGGTGGCACCAGCCTTGTGTTGAGCAGTTTCTCGTCGTCCGCATCCACCAGTTCGGCCTGCTGCGCCTCCCACTTTTCCTTCGCTGATGGGCGGCGCAGGCGGGCGCGCATGTTGTTGGCCGCATTCATGGCTGTGCGCTGGCGGTAGGTGGGACCGAAACGGGCGAAGGCGAACCAGGCCTCGTCCCACAGGAACACCAGGTCGGGCTTGATCGCCAGACACTCCGACATCACCCGCTCGACGTTGTAGACGATGCCGTCGAAGGTGCAGTTGGTCAGCAGCAGCATCCGGACGCGGTGAAGCTTCCCCGCCGCCTTCAGCTTCAGCAACTGGTGCTTGATTTCCCGCAGCGGCACCGCGCCATACATGGAGTATTCGCTGAGCGGATAGCTGTCGAGGTAGACCACCTGCGCCCCGGCCAGCACCATGCCGTAGTGGTGTGACTTGTGGCAGTCGCGGTCGACCAGCACGATATCGCCGGGCTGCACCAGTGCCTGCACCACGACCTTGTTGCAGGTGGAGGTGCCGTTGGTGGCGAAGAAGGTCTGTTTCGAGCCGAAGGCGCGGGAGGCATATTCCTGCGCTTCCTTGATCGGTCCATGCGGCTCCAGCAGGCTGTCGAGACCACCGCTGGTGGCGGATGTTTCAGCCAGGAAGATGTTGGGGCCATAGAACGCCCCCATGTCCTGGATCCAGTGGCTGCGGCTGATGGATTTGCCACGGCTGATCGGCATGGCGTGAAACACACCGGTCGGCTGCTTCGAATATTCCTTCAGTGCCGTGAAGAACGGCGTCTTGTAGCGCGCATTGACACCCCGAATGATGTTCAGGTGCAGTTCCAGGAAGTCTTCCTGATTGTAGAACACCCGTCGACAGGTGCCGAGGTCGAGACCCGCGACGCTTTCGACCGCGCGCTCGGTCACCAGGTAGACATCCAGCTCCGGCCGGACCCGCGCGATCAGACGGCACAGTTCCGGGCCATAGAGTTCAGGTTTCAGCGTGTCGAGATCAACCGAGTCGCCGATGCGGTTCAACTGGCGCTTCAGCAGCGGCAGCAGGGCATCGCTCTTCAGCGTCAGCCCCGGGCGCACCACGACAGCCTGAATGTTGTGATTGAACAGGATGGCGACCAGCGCATCCTCCAGCGAGGGCACGATGACGGGTTCATAGGTGAAGGGGTCTTCCGAACGGCGCATCCGCTGCAGGCTGTTGCGCAGCCACTTGTCCTGCTGGTCGGTCAGGCTGTCGACGAGCAGGACTTCGAAATAGGGTTTGGTCAGGGCCCGTGCCTCGATGGGCAGGGTTGATTCATCCTCCACGTCATCCCAGTCGCCATCTTCGTGCGACAGCGGGACATGGCGGCGGCGGTAGGCCCCCGTGGAGAGCGCGCGGACCACGCGCTTCAGGGAAAAGACCAGGTCGTTCAGGGAATCGTTGGCGAACATCCGCTGCAACTGCTGAAACGCGGCGGCACCGGGGAAAGCCCAATAGCGCTCGATGGGTTCCAGCGCGCTGAACAGCTCCGTGATCTCGCTGTTCAGCTTCTTGCGCTCGCGCCCGCTGGCGCCCTGTGCGGCCTCCGCCGCATCGCGCAGGGAGATCCAGCGGTCGCTGCGCAATTGGGTGGCGCTGTAATAGTCATTGATCGACTGCTGTTTCGCATGGTCGCCGGTGCCAGGCATATTGCCTCCCTGATGTTCCACCGCGCCTGCTGCAGCGTCCGGGCGATACCGTGCCCCGGTTCGACTGTCAGTTCGACACGATGCGTCCCGCAAGCGGGGTTACGTTGATTGCATCCGGCATCGTCTGTGCCGTTGTTGGTTCCAGCATCGCGCGCGGGTCTGCCGTGACGCCTGTCGCCGCGGGTCCCCGCTCCTGCCTGGGCATCTCCAGCGGTCCCAGGGTGTGCAGGTAGCCGTCGGCGCCGCTCTGCCGATCATAGACCGGAAAATCCACGGTCCGATCACGGAAACTCTTCAGAACCTGGCCCAGGCCCTTCAGCCCCTTTTCCCGCTGCCTCCGGACCTGATCCAGATCGATCTCGATCGGGAACATGTCCTCCTGTCCGGCTGACTGGTGCAGCACGGTCGCCGAGGGGTCGACCACACATGACCGACCGACGCCACCGGCCCCCAGGCCATTGACGTCAATGACATAGCACTGGAACTGCGCCGCCGTCGCGCGGGCTATGGTCAGTTCCGCCTCCCGGTCCGTGGTGCCGGTCAGCACCGGATGCAGCAGTACCTCTACACCCTGGCTCGTCAGATGGCGTGTGGTCTCGGGGAACCAGATATCGTAGCAGATGGACAGGCCGAACCGCCCGACATCCGGCACGTCGAAGATGCAGAACTCGGTGCCACCCTCGACTTCGGTCTCATAGGGCCGGAACGGAAACATCTTGCGATAGCGGGCCACGATCTCGCCCTGTGGATTGATGACGGAAGACGTGTTGTAGATGCGCCCGTCAGCGGTCTTCTCGAACATGGAACCGGGGATCAGCCAGATTCCATAGGATCGCGCCATCTCCCGGAACCCGTCCTCGATGGCGTTGGGGAAGGTCTGGGCAAAGCGGGGCAGGGGTCCGAAGGGCGCCAGTTCACTGAACAGTACCATCTGGGTCCATGGAAAGCGGGCCATCAGGATATCCAGCCGGTGCCGCATACCCTCCACATTGTCCTGCAGGGCAGCGACGTGCATCTGGATACCGGCAATGGCAAACGGGGTCATGGGCAGGGGAACTCCTGAATTCGCTGGCCTGGAACAACCGGCCTGACACTACTGAGTTGCGCCGCAATATACTTCTGTCAGGGTGCTGTCCACTGGCGTCGTCGGCCTGATCAGCCGCGGACAACCAGTACGCTGACCGGGGAGCGATGCACCACGCCTGAAGCATTGGACCCCACCAGGAAGTCACGCACGTCGTCCGGCGGATGCGAGGCCATGACAATCACGTCTGCCCCCAGACTGGATGCCTTTGTCAGGATCTGTTCGGTCACGTGGCCGTGTCCCAGATGGCAGACAGGTGTGACGTCGTCCGGCACGTTGGTCGCGACGAACCCGGCCAGGTCGGCCTCCATCTTTTCCAGCGCCTTCTTCTCGAACCCCTGCGGAAAGAAGGAGCCGACGATCGACATGCCGAAATCGGGCAGTATGGCGATCAGATGCAGGGTGCCGGAGGACTGGCGAACCAGTTCCAGGGCGGTTGGCAGTGCCTTCTTCCAGCTGGCTTCGTGGTTCAGGTCGATGGCAAGCAGAACATTCTTGAACATGGTGCTCTCCAGCTCAGGCTTTTGCTGTTGATGGGGATGCGGGCACGCGCCTGCGCTGCAGCATGATGACGAGCAACAGCACGAGCAGGGCCGGAATGAACATCAGGTACTTGGTCGGCTGCTCCAGCGGCTGCAGCACCTGCAGGACCTCCTGATCCCAGTCGAGACCCGATTCCACGGCCTTGCTGCCGAAGGCGACGTCGTCGATGAACATCTGTCCGTCACGCTCCACAAAGGCAAGTCCGGCTGCCTGCATCCTTTCCTCACCCGTGCCATCGGTGTCGATGGAGACCAGGGCGTCGAAGGTCACGGGATCGCCGATATCATCCACACCCTTGACCCGGATGCGCATCTGCGTGCCCACGGGTGTCGCCGCTGCCGCCTCGTAGATCGCGGCCGGTTCCCGCTCCTGATACGGCGGATAGATCATGTCCAGCCAGTAACCGGGCCGGAACAGGGTGAAGGCGACCAGGATCAGCAGCAGTGATTCCCAGATCTTGTTGCGGGCCAGGAACCAGCCCTGGGTTGCCGCCGCGAACAGCAGCATCGCTGTCGTGGCGACAATGAAGACGAAGATGCCCTGAACAACGTCCACGCCGATCAGCAGCAGTTCAGTGTTGAAGATGAACAGGAACGGCAGCGCCGCGGTGCGCAGGGAGTAGAAGAAGGCCACGACACCGGTGCGTATGGGGTCACCGCCGGAGACCGCCGCCGCCGCGAAGGAGGCGAGACCGACCGGTGGTGTCACGTCGGCCATGATGCCGAAGTAGAACACGAACAGATGCACCGCGATCAGCGGCACGATCAGACCGTTCTGCTGTCCCAGGGTCACGATGACCGGGGCCAGCAGGGCGGAGACCACGATGTAGTTCGCCGTGGTCGGCAGACCCATGCCCAGGATCAGCGACAGGACGGCGGTCAGGAACAGGATGGCGATGATGTTGCCACCCGACAGGACTTCCACCACGTCGGCCAGGGACGAGCCGACACTGGTCTGGCTGACGGCGCCAACGATGATCCCGGCGGTCGCCGTGGCGATGCCGATACCGATCATGTTGCGGGCGCCGGAGATCAGTCCCTCCAGCAGGTCCGTGAAGCCGGCGACGATGTTGCCGCCAAGCGCCGTGCCTTCCTTGCGGAAGATGGCCATCAGCGGACGCTGCGTCACCAGGATGAAGATCATGTAGGCCGCGGCCCAGAAGGCGGACAGGCCCGGCGACAGGCGATCAACCATCAGCGCCCAGACCAGCACGACAACCGGCAGGATGTAGTGCAGGCCGGACCGGATGGTCGGACCCGGTACCGGCAGCTTGGTCACCGGCGCGTTCGGGTCTTCCATCTTCAGCGGCGGTACGGTCGATGCGAATTTCAGCAGGCCGACATAGGCCACCGTGAGCAAGGCGAAGACGATGTATCCGGCGGCATCGCCGAAGGTCGGCCGGATCCAGCCCATGCTGTAATAGACCGCCAGCGACAGCACGCAGATGGCGGCAACGGTGAAACTCATCCCGATCAGGCGCTGCACGATGGGTTTCGGCACATAGCTGCGCGGCAGGCCCTGCATCCCGGCCTTCATGGCCTCCAGATGCACGATGTAGACCAGCGCGATGTAGGAAATCACCGCAGGCAGGAAGGCGTGGGTGACCACGTCGAAATAGGGGATGCCGACATATTCGACCATCAGGAAGGCCGCCGCACCCATGACGGGGGGCATGATCTGGCCGTTGACGGAGGAGGCAACCTCGACCGCGCCGGCCTTTTCCGCCGAGAAGCCGACCCGCTTCATCAGCGGGATCGTGAAGGTGCCGGTCGTTACCACGTTGGCAATGGAGGAACCGGAAATCAGGCCGGTCATGGCAGAGGATACGACAGCCGCCTTGGCCGGGCCGCCGCGCAGGTGACCCATCAGGGAAAAAGCGACCTGAATGAAGTAGTTACCGGCCCCCGCCTTGTCGAGCAGCGACCCGAACAGCACGAACAGGAAGACGAAGGAGGTGGAGACACCCAGCGCGATGCCGAACACACCCTCCGTCGTGATCCACTGGTGGTTCGCGACCTCCGACAGGGAAAAGCCCGGATGGCTGATGATGGAGGGCATGGAGCGCCCGAAGAAGGCATAGACCAGGAACACGGTGGCCACGATCATCAGTGCCGGACCGAGCGCGCGGCGCGTTGCCTCCAGCAGCAGGGTCAGGCCGATCACGGCAATAATCATGTCCTGCATGATCGGTGCGGCAGGCCGCTCCGCCAGGTCACGGTAGAAGACATAGAGATACAGGCCCGCGGCGGTGCCGATCAGGGCCAGCGCCCATTCCCAGACCGGAATGTGGTCCTTTGGCGAGCCGAGCGCGATGGCGGCACAGACGGCGAGCGCCACGATGGGGAAAACGTAGACCGGCACGTCGCCCTCCGCCCCGTACATGAAGGACACGGCGAGCACGATGGGAACAATGAAGCCAAGCCCCATCTGCACCGTGGTGCGGGTCGCGGGATAGGCCGCGAAAGCCAGGAACATGGCAAAGCCGAGATGGATGGAGCGCGCCTCGGTATCATTGAAGACGCCGAAGTTGAACACGAAGGGCAGGGGGGAAGCATACCAGAGCTGGAACAGCGACCAGGCAAGCGCCACACCAAGGATGGTCTTGGCGGCAAGGCCGGTCGGCGCACGACCGCCGGTGTCGGAGGCGGCAACGAGTTCGTCAAGTTCCGACTGGCTGGGGCCGGTCTTCTGGGTATCGGTTGTGTCCGACATCGTGATTGTTCCCCCTCAAGAAATTCTGAAACCCGAAGAAGGCTGGGATCGGAAGCCGCAGCCGCCCGGCGCACAGGGCGCCGGGCGGTTTCTCACGGAACCTGAACTCAGTTAATCAGGCCCTTTTCCTTGTAGTAGCGTGCGGCGCCGTCATGCAGCGGTGCCGAGTTGCCCGCCGTCACCATCTCCTTCATGTCGAGATTGGCGAAGGCCGGATGCAGGCGCTTGAAGCGGTCGAAGTTGTCCATGACTGCCTTGACGACCTGATAGATCGTCTCCGCATCCGTGTTGGTCGACGACACGAAGGTCGCGCGGACACCGAAGGTCGGGACATTGGAGTCCGTACCCTTGTACATGCCGCCCGGAATTGCCGCGGCGGAGTAGTAGGGGTTCTCGTTGACCAGCTTGTCGATCTCCGGACCCTGCACGGGCACGACAACTGCCTCGCAGGACGTGGTGGCTTCCTGGATCGAACCGTTCGGATGACCGACCGTGAAGATGATCGCATCCACCTTGTTGTCACAGAGTGCCTGCGACTGCTCGGACGACTTCAGTTCCGACGCCAGGGCAAAGTCATCCAGCGTCCAGCCCTTGGCGCCCATGATCACTTCCATGGTGCCGCGTTGACCGGAACCGGGGTTGCCGATGTTGACGCGCTTGCCCTTCAGGTCGTCGAAGGACTTGATGCCGGAATCGGCCCGGGCGATCACGGTGAACGGCTCCGGATGCACGGAGAAGACCGAACGCAGCGCCGGGAAGGCACCGCTTTCGGCAAACTTCGAGGTGCCGTTCAGGCCATGGAACTGCCAGTCCGACTGCGCCACGCCCATGTCCATGTCACCGCCCTTGATGGCGTTGATGTTGGCAATGGAACCGCCCGTCGACGGCGCGGTGCATTTCAGGTTGGTCTTCTTGGAGTCGCGGTTCACCAGCTTGCAGATCGACTGACCCACAACATAGTAGACGCCGGTCTGGCCGCCGGTGCCAACGGTGACGAATTTTTCTTCCGCCATGGCAGTTGTGGCACAAACGGCAACTGCCGCGGCTGCTGCCAGCATTTTGATGGATTTCATCGCTTTTCGCTCCCTGTATTTGGATGTGCGCGATTACGGGCCCCGCCAATCATTCGTCGATTGCCTTTGAGCTGATTTCATTGTGACGATAAACAGGGCATCCGCAAGGCAAGCCTCTCGACGCTGGAATATTGGGCAATGGCGGCGCAATGTGGCTATTGCCGACAAGAGTTCCGATTTCTGGAGAGCCGCCATGAGCCATGTCTTCCCCCGTCACACCGCCTTCAGCCCTCCGGTCGCCGTCGCGGGTGATGGCTGCTGGATCATCGACCGGGACGGCAAGCGTTACCTGGACGGGTCGGGCGGTGCAGCCGTTTCGTGCCTTGGTCATTCCGACGCGAAGGTGATCGAAGCCGTCCGGGCACAGATGAGCGCGCTGCCATTTGCGCACACCGGATTCTTCACCTCCGACGCAGCGGAACGGGTGGCTGACCGACTGGCGGCGGAGGCCCCCGGCGACCTGGATCATGTCTATCTGGTCTCCGGCGGGTCAGAGGCCGTCGAGGCCTCGATCAAGATGGCGCGGCAGTATTTCGTCGAGATCGGACAGCCGCAGCGCCACAACATCGTCGCCCGCTGGCAGAGCTATCACGGCAACACGCTGGGCGCACTCTCCGCCGGGGGCAATCGCTGGCGGCGCGGGCTGTATGAGCCGCTGCTGATCGGCATGTCCCATATCTCGCCCTGTTACGCCTATCGCGGGCAGGAAGCGGGCGAGAGCGAGGAGGACTATGGCCTGCGCGTCGCGGATGAGCTGGAGGCGGAAATCCAGCGGCTGGGGCCGGAGACCGTCGCGGCCTTCATCGCGGAGCCCGTGGTTGGCGCAACCATGGGCGCGGTTGCTGCCGTCGATGGCTATTTCCGGCGCATCCGGGAGATCTGTGACCGCCACGGCGTCCTGTTCATCGCCGATGAGGTCATGTGTGGCATGGGCCGCTGCGGGGCGCTGTTCACCTCGGAGCAGGAAGGCGTCGTGCCCGACATCATCGCCGTCGCCAAGGGATTGGGGGCCGGCTACCAGCCGGTGGGCGCGGCCATAGTCAGTGCCCGCATCTACCAGGCCTTCGTCGACGGCACGGGCTTCTTCCAGCACGGCCACACCTACATGGGGCATCCGGCGGCTTCCGCGGCGGCGGATGCGGTGCTGTCGCGGCTGCTCGACGACGGGCTGGTCGATGGTGTCGCCGCGAAAGGCGAGAAGCTGGCCGATGCGCTGCATCAGGCCTTCGGTCAGAATCCGCACATCGGCGATATCCGGGGACGGGGCCTGTTCCGCGCCATCGAGATCGTGCGTGACCGGGAAACAAAGGAACCGTTCGACCCGGCGCTTGGCCTGAACGGAAAGATCAAGCGGCTGGCGCAGGACGCGGGACTGATCTGCTACCCCGGCGGCGGAACGATTGACGGTCGCAACGGGGATCACGTACTGCTCGCGCCGCCGTTCATCATTTCGGACGCGGAGATCGGGACTCTGGTCGACCGGCTGGCGACCTCCGTCGAGAAGGCACTGGCCGCAGTCAACGCCTGACCCTTTTCGCCCCGCGCCCTGATGCTATGCTTCTGCGGCAATCACCTGGGGAGGATGAGCCGCTATGACCAATGTCCATGTTGTCGGTATCGGCATGACGCCGTTCGGGCGTTTTCTCGATACCTCCGTGAAGCAGCTCACTGCCATGGCCGTGAACGATGCTCTCGCCGACTGCGACCTGCAGCCCGGTGATGTGGAAGCCGCCTGGTTCTCCAACACGACGCAGGGGGTGCTGGAGGGGCAGTATCTGGTGCCGGGAGAGATTGCGCTCAGGGAAATGGGCTTCCAGGGCATTCCGATGGCTAACGTGGAGAATGCCTGCGCCAGCGCCTCGACCGCCTTCAATGCGGCTTTCACGGCGATCAAGGCAGGGCAGTGCGACATCGCGCTCGCGGTCGGATCGGACAAGATGTACCACACCGACAAGGCTCGCAGCTTCGAGATCTTCGACGGCGCCATCGACGTGCATGACCGGGAAGCCACGTTCGAACGGCTGAACCGGATGGGGCAGGGGGTGGAACCGCCCGCCGATGCCAACCTGCCGAACGGCCAGCGTAGTCCCTTCATGGATGTCTATGCCAGTTGGGCCAAGTTCCACATGAAGACCTTCGGCACGACGCAGCGCCATCTGGCTGCCGTGGCATCGAAGAACCATCAGCATTCCACCCTGAACCCGAAGTCGCAGTACCGCGACGCAGTCAGCATCGAGGAAGTGCTGGCCGCGCGCCCGGTCTCATGGCCGCTGACCCTGCCCATGTGCTCCCCCATTTCCGACGGCGCGGCGGCGGCGATCCTGGTGTCCGATGCTTTGCTCGAACGGTTCACGCGCTCCCGTGCCGTGCGTGTCGCGGCCTCCGTGCTCGGCACCGGCATCGACCGGGAGCCGGAGGACATGGAGAACCACATCACCCGCCGCACTGCCAATCGCGCCTATGCGCAGGCCGGTTTCGGGCCGGAGGTGATCGACGTTGCCGAAGTCCATGACGCCACCGCGATGGGCGAGATCCAGCAGGTCGAGAATCTGGGGCTGGTGCCCTTCGGTGATGGTGGCCGCGCGGCGGAGCGGGGCGATACGGCCCTCGGCGGCCGCATCCCGGTCAATCCCTCCGGCGGTCTGGAATCAAAGGGCCACCCCATCGGCGCAACCGGTCTCGGCCAGCTCGCTGAACTCGTCGCCCAGTTGCGCGGCGAAGCCGGTCCCCGCCAGGTCGAAGGCGCCCGCCACGCCATCGCCGAGAACGGCGGCGGCGTCTATCGCTTCGAGGAAGCTGTTTGTGCGGTGACGGTGCTGGCCGGACCGGGGAACTGAATTCAACGGCTTATCTGCCTGACGCTAGTGAAACTTTCTCACGCTGATAAATAATAATACGCTTCATATCGATCTACGATAATGATCAAAGTCGAATGCAGAAAATCGCCTCACAATTTCGGTCCGATATTCTGCTTTCGTTTGTGATAACTTCTCGTGAATATCGATCTCAGTAATGCGGAAATTGTCGGGTATCGAGAAAAACAATTCATTCTCTATCAAGCAATCGACCACATAATCGTAATTTACACCCATATCTTCATGAAATTCAATGGCACACAAGCCAAAATTCTTATGAATCAATGGATCAATATTATTGTAAATAAATTCTAGTGAAAGTCTCTTGAAATTTATATCCTCAGGAGCGCAAAAATGTTGGATTGCATTTCGAGTTTTTCTTATTTTTTCAAAACTAACCATATCGGGCAGTCGCTCGCCCGTGGCGACCCAAAGAAGTTTCGGGAGGTGCTCAAAGTTGTAGGTTTTTCCTCTTTCAATAATTTGCTTGAAATCCATATCTTGATTTCCTGGATCATCGAGATGAAAAAAGTCGCGAAATATGAGAAGTGGATGTTCCTTGGCAATTACCGCCTTCATGAACAATTCACCGGCAAGGGCCGCATTTAGAATCGCGATATAGCCCCAGTGATCCATGCCCGGATCGTAGTAGACGGCATGCTGGTTCGCTTGCGTGAGCGCTCCGGTTGCGGTCTCAAGAATTCGATCAGGAATTTTTCTTAGAATCTCATGCATTGACAGATTCTCACAACCATACAGAAATCTACCATGCTTATTCGGTTCGTGGACTCATTCTCGTGATCTAGGGATGAATCACCGTTCCTGCTGCGCCCGGTACTCCGCCGCCAGTTCGGCGTAGTGGGGTGCGCCGCCTGCGATCATGGCGCGTTCGCGGTCGGTGAGGGTGCGGATGGGTTTGGCGGGCCAGCCGGCCCAGAGTTCGTCCTTCCGCGCGATCTTGCCCGGCGGCAGGAAGGCACCGGCGGCGACCATGGCACCGGTCTCGACGACGCATTCGTCCATGATGACGGCGCTCATCCCGACGAAAGAGCGGTCCTGGATCTCGCAGCCGTGCAGCATCACCTTGTGGCCGACCAGCACATCCTCCCCTACCAGCGTCGGGAAGTCGCCGCTGTTCACGTGGATCACCGTGCCGTCCTGGATGTTGGAGCGGGCGCCAATGCGGATGTGGCAGACGTCGCCGCGCAGCACGCAGTTGAACCAGACGCTGGCACGATCCGCGACCTCCACATCGCCGATCAGCCGAGCGCCGGGCGCTATGAAGGCCGTGTCGGCGATCTTCGGGCTCTTGCCCCGAAACGGATAGCTGCTGCCACGCTCCATCGCGCATTTCCTTCTGTGATCATCACATGTCCGGTCCCGCAGGCGGACCCTTGTCACAGGGGTAGTTCAGGGGCACACCGGCAGGCAACCGCAAATCTGCGGGGCAGCGGAGAGGTCAGCCATGCATTACCTTTATCTGGTCATTGCCATCGTCGGTGAGGTTGCGGGCACCAGCACGCTGAAGGCGACGGAGGGATTCACGAAGCTCGGCCCCACGGTGCTGACGCTCGGCTTCTACGGACTGGCCTTCTTCATGCTCAGCCTGGCGCTGGACCGTTTTCCGGTCGGCGTACTCTATGCCGTCTGGTCGGGACTCGGCATCGTGCTGATCGCCGCTTTCGGCTGGATCGTGCATGGGGAGAGGCTGGACCTGCCCGCATTGCTCGGTCTGGGGCTGATCCTGACCGGTGTGCTGACCATTCACCTGTTTTCCGAGACTGCGTCCCACTGAGCGGGGCGTCGCGGCCAAGCCTGTTCGATCAGATCGGCCTACTCGATAAGATCGGTGCTGTGGGTGAAGCCGCCCTTGCCGTCGGGCTGGAAATCGACCTGAACCGTCAGGTACTTCGCGCAGAGCCGGACCAGCCAGTATTCGCGCCATTTCTGCCTGGCGATAGGTTCCTTGTCCGTGCCATCGAGAAATCCGACGACGACAGTATCGACGATGTCACGCTGACCCGAGGGGCATTCCTTGCCCATCCGGGCGGTGGCGATGTTGACGACCGGCCGGCTGGCGGCGATCTGCATTTCCACGCTTGCCCGTGTGTTGCCGGGCAGCAGGGATGTCAGTTGAGGGGCGCCGTCCGGTCGGGCGGTGACCAGAACGTTGTGGAGCACGGGTTCGTCGCAACGCTCTATGCTGATCTGTTCCCGCCACTCGCCCCAGATCGGCCAGAGCGTACCGGCCTTGAAGACCGGCTTCACGCGCACGCGCAATTCGCGGCGATTGGCGTTCTTCAGTACCTGGATGCATTCGGGCGCGATCTGCTGTTCGACCAGGTCGATCTGCTCACCCAGTGCATTCACGTAATCGGGGTCGGCCAGAAAGGCGCGGAACGGTTCCTGCCAGTCACCGGCGTCCTGTGCCTCAGCGTTCTGTGCCTGCGCGACCGCACCAGACAGCAGTGTCGCGACGATGATCGCGACAACAGCTGCGGCGCGGGACAGGGGCTGCATGGCTCAGGCTGCGGACAGGCGGCTCAGTGCCGCCTCCAGCTTGGTCTTCGCCGCCTCTGCCTCGGCCTGGCGCTCCCGCTCCTGCGCCACCACATGCTCCGGCGCGCGGGAAACGAACTTCTCGTTCGCCAGTTTCCTGGCAATGCGGTCGATCTCCGCGTCCAGCTTGCCGATTTCCTTGTTCAGCCGCGTCCTCTCGGCATCGACGTCGATGGCACCGGTCAGGGGCAGCACGACCCGCGCCCCGTCGACGACGATTTCCGACGCGCCGCCCGGCATGGTCTCGCTGATGCCTGACAGGCGCGCGAGACGGGACACCAATTCCCAGTTGCTGTCGATCCAGCCCCTGCGGGTGGCGTCCAGGTCCGGGAAATGTGCCTCCAGCTGTGCCTTTGGCGGCACGTTGGTCTCCGCACGGGCGGAGCGGATCTCGGAGATCAGTTCGATGATGAACCCGAATTCCTTCGTGGCATCGGCGTTCTGCAGATCCTGCTGCGGCCAGGCGGTGGCGGAAATGGAGCCTTCGCCGCCCATCTGCTGAAACAGTTCCTCCGACACGAACGGCGCAAAGGGGTGCAGCATGGTCAGGATGCGCTGCAGGACCCAGGCGGCAGTCGCTCGGGTTTCACCGGCAACATCGGGATCATTGGCGCGCAGAAGCGGCTTGGCGAACTCCAGATACCAGTCGCAGAACAGGTTCCAGGTGAAACGATAGACACCGTTCGCCGCCTCGTTGAAGCGAAAGGCTTCCAGTTCCCGGTCGATCGTCGCTGCAGCTTCCGACAGCGCCCCGACGATCCAGCGGTTCACCGGCTGCTGCAGGCTCGACGGATCATAGTCCGGCGTCACCACGCATTCGTTCATCTCGCAGAAACGGGCCGCGTTCCAGATTTTCGTGGTGAAGTTGCGATAGCCCGCAACCCGCTGTTCCGACAGCTTGATGTCTCGCCCCTGTGCCGCCATCGCCGCCAGCGTGAAACGCAGCGCGTCCGCGCCATATTCCTCGATCAGTTCCAGCGGATCGATGACGTTGCCCTTCGACTTCGACATCTTCTGGCCCTTCTCGTCGCGGACCAGCGCGTGGATATAGACCGTGTGGAACGGCACTTCCTTCATGAAGTGCATCCCGAACATCATCATCCGGGCGACCCAGAAGAAGATGATGTCGAAGCCGGTGATCAGCACATCCGTCGGATAGTGCTTCGCCAGCTCCGGTGTTTCCTCCGGCCAGCCGAGGGTCGAGAACGGCCAGAGAGCGGAGCTGAACCAGGTGTCGAGCACATCCTCGTCACGGGTCAGGTCGACCGTCTTGCCGTAATGGGCGTCGGCGAGCGTCTGTGCCTCCGCCGCGTCATAGGCAACGAAGACCTCGCCGTCCGGGCCGTACCAGGCCGGAATCTGGTGTCCCCACCAGAGCTGGCGGGAAATGCACCAGGGGCGAATGTTGCGCATCCACTCGAAGTAGGTGTTCTCCCAGTTCTTCGGCACGAACTGGACGCGCCCGTCCTCCACGGCCTCGATGGCCGGACGGGCGAGGGTCTCGGCATCCGCGTACCACTGGTCGGTCAGCCACGGCTCGATGACCACGCCGGAGCGGTCGCCGAAGGGAACGGTGTGATTGATCTCCTCGATCCGTTCCAGCAGCCCCAGCGCCTCCAGGTCGGCGATGACCTTCTCCCGCGCCGCGAAACGTTCCATGCCCTGATAGGCTTCCGGCACGTTCTCGTTCAGGTGCGCGTGGGCATCCAGGATGTTGATCATCTCCAGATCGCAGCGCTTGCCGACCTCGAAGTCGTTGAAGTCGTGCGCCGGGGTGATCTTCACCGCGCCGGAGCCCTGTTCGGGATCAGCATATTCATCGGCGACGATGGGAATGCGTCGTCCGACCAGCGGCAGGATGACGAACTTCCCGACAAGGTCCCTGTAGCGTTCGTCGTCCGGGTGAACCGCGACGCCGGTATCCCCCAGCATGGTCTCCGGGCGGGTGGTGGCAACGGTGATGAAGGTGCCGTCCTGGCCCTCGACCGGATAGCGGAAGTGCCACATGTGACCCTTCTGCTCCGTGCTCTCGACCTCCAGGTCGGAGATCGCGGTCAGCAGTTTCGGGTCCCAGTTGACCAGCCGCTTGTCGCGATAGATCAGACTGTCGCGGTACAACTCGACAAAGACCTTGGTGACGGCGGCGGACAGTCCTTCGTCCATGGTGAAGCGTTCACGGCTCCAGTCGCAGGACGCGCCGAGGCGGCGCAACTGGTTGGTTATGGTGCCACCGGATTCGGCCTTCCATTCCCATACCTTGTCCACGAAGGTCTCGCGGCCCAGGTCGTGGCGGCTGATGCCATCGGCGCCCAGCATCCGTTCCACCACCATCTGCGTGGCGATGCCTGCATGGTCGGTGCCTGGCTGCCAGAGCGCGTTGCGGCCCTTCATCCGGTGCCAGCGCATCAGGATGTCCTGCAACGTGTTGTTCAGTGCATGGCCCATGTGCAGGCTGCCGGTCACGTTGGGCGGCGGAATCACGATGGTGTAGGGCGCGCCATCATTGCGTCCCGCCTGGAACAGGCCACCCTGTTCCCAACTCTCGTAAAGTCGCTGCTCGACCTCCTGGGGCCGATATGTCTTGTCCAGCATTGCCGAACCTTATGTCTGAAACGTTGAATCCATTGCCTGTCGACCCGCGCCGGGACCGCCACGCGCGGGCTAGCTCTAGGCACGGTCGCGGGGCAGGTCAAGCGCAGCCGCTTGCGCGTCCCCCTGCAGGCCCGGCGTGGATATAGTCCAGCGATGAACACGCGCGATTCGGAAATCATGATGCCGGACTGTCCCGCCGTGGCCCTGAGTGGTCGCGGGATCGTGCGCGTCAGCCCCGATGGGGAGATCGAGACGCTGGAATCCCGCGCTGCCGGTGCCGCGCTGACCGGCGATGCGCCGATGCTGGTGAACATGCCCGCCGTGGCGCGCAGGCTGGGGATCGCGACCTTCGCGGCCTATGACCTGCTGGAGCTCTTCGCCTTCGCGCGGCCCGGGACCTTCTGCCTGCCCACGGCAGACGGGCTGATGCGCGCGCTGGACCTGCCCGCACTCGGCATGCCGCCCGACCCGTCGCAATTGTTCGAGGCGGCAGCCCTGATACTGCACGATCTGTCCCTGACACCGGCGGCGCGCCGCGACACCACCGCGATGCTGGCACAGGCCATGGCCGACGGTGGCTGGCCGTGGGCGCAGCCGGTGCTGCGGGCGCTGGGTGTCACGGCGGGGAAGGGGCGGTTCCGGGGGCTGGATGCCTGGTCGCGGGTGGCCGACTTCCCCGACCTGGCGCCCCTGCCGCCAGCCGGACATGCGCCGGTCGAACCCATCGAGGCGCTGGACCGCCTGCGCCAGATGCTGGACGCGGAGGCGGAGGACCGGCAGGCGCAGCAGCAATATGCCACCCGCGCGACCATGGCCTTCGCCCCGCGCGAACGTATCGACGAACCGCATGTGGTGCTGGCGGAGGCCGGGACAGGCACCGGCAAGACGCTCGGTTACGTGGCCCCGGCGTCGGTCTGGGCGGAGAAGAACGGCGGCACCGTCTGGCTGTCCACCTACACAAAGAACCTGCAGCGTCAGCTGGATCAGGAACTCGACCGCCTCTACACCGACCCGAAGGTCAAGGCGGAGAAGGCCGTGATCCGCAAGGGCCGCGAGAACTATCTCTGCCTGCTGAACTTTCAGGAGGCGGTGCAGGGCGGCGCGGCGCGGCGGGCCGACATCGTGCCGCTGGCCCTGATGGCGCGCTGGATCGAGGTGACACGGGACGGCGACCTGGGCGGCGGCGACTTCCCGGCCTGGCTGGTCACCCTGTTCGGTACCCAGCGCACGGTGGCGCTGGCCGACCGGCGCGGGGAGTGCGTCTTTTCTGCCTGCGACCACTATCGTCGCTGCTTCATCGAGAATTCGCGGAGACGGTCGGAGCGGGCGGAGATCGTCATCGCCAACCACGCGCTGGTGCTGATCCGCGCCGTGCAGCAGGCGGCGGAGGAACAGCGGGCAGGGCGCTATGTCTTCGATGAGGGGCATCACCTGTTCGATGCGGCTGACAGCGCCTTTGCCGCGGAACTCTCGGGGCAGGAGGCGGCGGAACTGCGGCGCTGGATCCGGGGGGCGGAGGATGGTGCGCGTGGGCGTGCCCGCGGCCTGACCCGCCGCATCCAGGATCTGATCGTCGGTGATGATGCTGCCGTTGCAGCGCTGGATCACGCCACCCACGCCGCGCGCATCCTGCCGGCCTTCGACTGGCAGACGCGGCTGCGGGGCGAGAACCCGAGCGGTCCGACCGAGCAGTTTCTTGCCGTGGTCCGCCAGCAGGTCAGGGCGCGGGCTGCCCGCCCGGATGATGTCTATGGTCTGGAATGCGAAACCAACCCGCCGGTCGATGGACTGGTCGAGGCCTCGGCGCGGCTCGTGCGGGCGCTGGAGGACCTGCGTGCCCCGCTGAAGGAACTGCGCCAGATCCTGCTCGACCGCCTGGACGAGGAAGCGGACGAACTGGCGAGCGGGGAGCGGGTGCGGATCGAAGCGGCGGTGAATGGCCTGGACTATCGGGCGGGCAACCTGCTGACGGCCTGGATCTCCATGCTGCAGGGGTTGGGGGGTGCGCGACCGGAGGGTTTTGTCGACTGGTTCGCCTTGCGCCGCATCGCGGGGCGGGAGGCGGATGTGGCCTATCACCGCCACCTGGTCGATCCGATGCAGGCCTTCGCGGAGGTGGTGCTGAAACCGGCCCACGGTGTGGTGATCACCTCCGCCAGCCTGCGCGACCGATCGGAGGGCGATGACTGGGCCACGGCAGAGGCGCGGACGGGACTGCGCCACCTTGTGCAACCGGCGGAGCGGATCAGTGTCCCGTCACCGTTCGACTACGCCAGGCAGACACGGATCCTGGTGGTGCGCGATGTGCGCCGCGACCGGGTTGACGAAATCTCCGCCGCCTATCGCGAACTGTTCCTGGCGTCGGGCGGTGGCGCGCTGGGCCTGTTCACCGCGATCCGGCGACTGCGTGCGGTGCATGAGCGACTGCTGGACCCGCTGGAGGACCAGGGCATTCCGCTCTATGCCCAGCATGTTGATCCCATCGACACGCCGACACTGGTCGACATCTTCCGCGCCGAACAGGATTCCTGTCTGCTGGGGACCGACGCGGTGCGTGACGGGGTGGACGTCCCGGGGCGGTCGCTGCGCCTGATCGTCTTCGATCGTGTCCCCTGGCCGCGTCCCGACATCATGCACAAGGCCCGTCGGGAGGCATTCGGCAAGGGCGCGTATGACGACATGCTGACCCGCCTGAAGCTGAAGCAGGCGTTCGGGCGGCTGCTGCGTCAGCGCGGCGACCGTGGCGTCTTCGTCATGCTGGACCCGCGCCTGCCGACGCGGCTGTGCGATGCTTTCCCCTCGGATGTGGAGGTGTCACGTGTCGGACTGGCGGAGGCGGTGGCGGAAACGCGGGCCTTCCTGACCGCTGAGCGGGAAAGACATGCGCGGACCATGGACGACAGCAGCCTGACCTGACAGATTACCGGCTCAGAACATTCCATGGAGCCTGCAGCCAATGTCCGAAAAGATGAGCCCCCACAGCGCCCTGATTCACGTGATGGTGCTGGTGGCCTGCGCCGACAAGGAGATGGCGGAGCAGGAGGTCATCCTGATGAGCGAGATGATCCGTATCCTGCCGATCTTCCGTAACTACAACGTCGATGACGCACTGGCCCGCGATGCGGAAAGCTGCCTCGGCTATCTGGAGAAGGAAGATGGCGTCGATCTGCTGATGCAGGATGTGGCCGGTGCGTTGCCGCCACGCATTGGGGAAACCGCCTATGCGCTGGCCTGCGATGTGGCCGCTGCGGACGGGGAGGTCAGCCAGGTCGAACTGGAGATCCTGATGATCATTCGTCAGACCCTTGGTGTCGGGCGTCTGCCCGCCGCCGCCATCGAACGCGGCGCCCGCGCCCGCGCCATGACGCTATAACTTGTCCTCTGCCTGTTCCAGGCCCTCTCCCCACCCGGCCACCCAATAAGGATACTCACATGGGTGGCCGGGTGGGGAGAGGGCCTGGAACAGGTCACACGACATCAAGATTCCTGGGGAGGGAACCATGGCTGACCATTTCGACGAACTGGAAACCCGCGATCCGGAGCAGCGGGAAACCGAACTGATGGCTGCGCTGCCGGGACAGGTGGCGCTGGCGAAGACCAACAGCAGCTTCTTCGGCAAGCTCTATGCAGACATCGACCCGATGGCGATCAACTCGCGGGAGGCGCTGCAGCAGCTTCCGGTGATCCGCAAGCCGGACGTGCAGGATGCCCAGAACGCGGAGCCGCCCTTCGGCGGGCTGAATGCGGTCCCGGTCGGCGACATGGCGCATGTCTACATGTCACCGGGGCCGATCTTCGAACCCGACGGGGCGCAGCGTGACCACTGGCGCTATGCCCGTGCGCTCTACGCCGCCGGGTTCCGTCGCGGGGACATCGTTCACAATACCCTGTCGTATCACCTGACCCCTGCGGGCATGCTGGTGGAGACCGGTTGCCGGGCCATTGGCTGTGCGGTCTTTCCGGGTGGCGTCGGCAATACGGAGATGCAGGTGGATGCCATCGAACGGCTGAAGCCCACCGCCTATGCCGGCACGCCGTCGTTCCTGCGTATCCTGCTGGAAAAGGCCGACGAGATGGGCCGCGACAGTTCCTCCTACCGCAAGGCGTCGGTGGGTGCGGAGCCGCTGCCGCCGTCGCTGCGGCAATGGTTCGAGGATCGGGGCATCCAGACCACCCAGGGCTATGGCACCGCCGATGTCGGCCTGATTGCCTATGAATCGCTGCCCGTCGAGGGGATGCTGCTGGACGAGGGGCTGATCCTGGAGATCTGCCGCCCCGGCACCGGGGAACCCGTCGCGGAAGGCGAGGTCGGCGAGATCGTCATCACCACCTTCAATCCGATCTATCCGCTGATCCGCTACGGCACCGGCGACATGACCGCGATCCTGCCCGGCACCAGCCCCTGCGGTCGCACCGCGACCCGCATCAAGGGCTGGATGGGCCGCGCCGACCAGTCCTGCAAGGTCCGGGGCATGTTCGTCCACGCCAAGCTGGTGGGGGAGATCGTCGGACGCCATGCAGAGGTGGCCAAGGCCCGCTTCGTCATCACCAACCCCGACAACCGCGATCAGATGACCCTGAAGGTGGAAGCGGAGAAGGGCGATGCCGCGCTGCTGGATGCCGTGAAGCAGTCGGTCACGACCGTCACCAAGCTGCGCGGTGACGTCGAGATCGTGGCACCGGGCAGCCTGCCCAATGACGGCATCGTCGTGGAGGATGCCCGCACGTTCGACTGACGGTACGGGCGGGGAGAGTGCAACTCTCCCCTTCCGCCTGATGACATTCCCGCAAGGCGGCTTATGTTCAGGGGAGATTTTCAGGCGGAGTACCCCATGTCCGATCTTGCGACCACTTCAGAGCTGTTCTTCACCCGCGCCGGGCTTGATCCTGACCGCGCCCGCCGTCAGGTGGGGGAGGCGCTGGAAGGCTGCGACGACGGCGAGCTCTATCTGGAGTACAGCCAGTCCGAGATGCTGGCCTTCGATGATGGTCGGCTGCGCAACGCCAGTTTCGACACGGCGCAGGGGTTTGGCCTGCGTGCCGTGGCGGACGAGGCGCAGGGCTATGCCCATTCTTCCGAACTTTCGCACGACGCCATTGCGCGGGCCGGAGATACCGTCAGTGCGGTACGGCGGGGCCATCAGGGCACCCTGGCCGACGGCCCGGCGCGCACCAACCGCAGCCTCTACGCCGACGACAATCCGCTGAACGAGTTCGACTTCGAGACCAAGGTGAAGCTGCTGCAGGACATCGACGCCTATGCCCGCGATCTTGATTCGCGGGTGCGGCAGGTGACCTGTTCGCTGGCGGGATCGTGGAAAGCTGTCCGCATCATCCGCCCCGACGGTGCGCAGGTGGGCGATATCCGCCCGCTGGTCCGGCTGAATGTCTCTGTCATGGTCGGTGACGGTGACCGGCAGGAAACCGGTAGTGCGGGCACCGGCGGTCGTACCGGCTATGCCGCCTATATCGACCCGACCCGCTGGCAGGGGGAGGTGGACGAGGCCCTGCGACAGGCGCTGGTCAATCTGGAAAGCGTGGCCGCCCCTGCGGGTGAGCAGACCGTGGTGCTGGGTCCGGGCTGGCCTGGCATCCTGCTGCACGAAGCGATCGGGCATGGGTTGGAAGGCGATTTCAATCGCAAGAAGAGCTCGGTCTTTTCCGGTCTGATGGGACAGCGCGTTGCAGCCCCCGGCGTCACCGTCGTCGATGACGGTACGATCCCCGACCGGCGCGGGTCGCTGACCGTCGATGACGAAGGCACGCCGAGCAGCCGTACGGTGCTGATCGAGGATGGCATCCTGCGCGGCTACATGCAGGACCGGCTCAACGCCCGGTTGATGGGTGTCGCCGCGACGGGCAATGGCCGCCGCGAGAGCTTTGCCCACATGCCGATGCCGCGCATGACCAACACGGTCATGGAGAATGGCGATCGCGACCCGGCGGAGATTCTGGAGAGTGTGCAGAACGGCATCTATGCCACCAGCTTCGGCGGTGGGCAGGTGGACATCACCTCCGGCAAGTTCGTCTTCACCTGCACGGAGGCCTACCGGATCGAGAACGGCAGGATCGGCGCCCCCGTGAAGGGCGCGACCCTGATCGGCTCCGGCGAGGAAGTGCTGAAGAAGGTTGCCATGATCGGCAACGACATGGCTCTCGACCCCGGCATCGGCACCTGTGGCAAGGCCGGGCAGGGCGTGCCCGTCGGCGTCGGCCAGCCGACCCTGCGCATCGACGGCCTGACCGTCGGCGGCACGGGCTGAGGTTGCGCGGGTCGGTGATGCCATCGGACTGCTGCGCGGCCCGGGAAGAGATCAGACTGAACTGCCCGACTGCTCCTTCCCCCTTGATGGGGGAAGGTCGGGATGGGGGTGAGTCGGCGAAGCCGAACAAGCACCGGCCCATCACGCAATAGCCTCCGGCTGCACCCCCCATCGACCGCTTCGCGGCCACTTCCCCCTCAAGGGGGGAAGCACGTCAGGCCAGGGACAGCGTCAACTGCTGGAGGGAGCCTGTCAGTCAGCCTTCATGATCACTCCGCCGCCTGGGCCTGATCGCCGGAACTCGTGGGCTTGCGGAACAGGCGGAGCAGGTCGGCCTCCCGCTTCTTCGCGCCTTCGATGTTGTGTTCCTTGATGTGGCCATAGCCGCGAATGTCCTGCGGTACTTCCGCGATGGCCTTGGCCATGGCGTGGTTGCCCGCTGACAGCTTCGCGATCAGTTCCGCGACCACTGTCTCGTACTCCGTGATCAGGGCGCGTTCCTGCTTGCGCTCCGCCGTGTAGCCGAAGATGTCGAGACGGGTGCCGCGCAGGTGTTTCAGTCCGGCGAGGACATGGAACACGGGCATGATCCAGCCGCCGAACTCCGTCTTCGACAGCCTGCCGGTTTCCGGATCGGGCTTGCTGATCAGCGGCGGTGCCAGGTGGAACTTCAGCTTGTAGTCGCCCTCGAACTGGTTCTGCAGCCGACGGCGGAACGTGCCGTCGGTATAGAGCCGCGCCACCTCGTACTCGTCCTTGTAGGCCAGCAGCTTGTAGTAGTTGCGCGCAACGGCCTCGGCCAGGCCGGTGGCACCGCCACCCTTCTGCTGCTCCGCCTTCTGCACGTCGCGCACCAGCGCTTCGTAGCGGTCGGCGTAGGCCTTGTCCTGATAGGCCGTCAGCAGCTTGCGGCGGTGGTCGATGATGTCGTCCAGATCGGTGAGCGGCTTGCGGAACGGCAGCACCGAACCGCTTGCCGGTTTCACTGCGGCCTCGACCTCGTCGATGTCATGCGCGGCGAGGCGACCCCAGTTGAAGGTCTCCTTGTTCATGCCGACCGCGACCCCGTTCAGCTCGATGGCGCGCATCAGGGAGTCCAGACCCACCGGCAACTGCCCGCGCTGGAAGGCATAGCCCAGCATGAACAGGTTGGTGGCGATGGAATCCCCCAGCAGCGCGGTGGCGATGCGGGTGGCGTCGATGAATTCGGTCTGGTTGCCGCCCGCGGCCTCCCGGATCGTGTCCTCCATCGCGCCGGAGCCGTACTTCATGTCCGGATTGAGGGTGAAGGCAGCCGTCGGGGCCAGGTGGCTGTTGATGATCGCCCGGGTGCCGCCCTTTTCCATCGTGTCGATGGCATTGTCGGAGGCCGCGACGACCATGTCACAGCCGAGCACCAGGTTGGCCTTGCCGGAAGCGACGCGGACGGCATGAATGTCCTCCGGTGCGTTGGCGATGCGCACATGGCTCATCACCGCGCCGTTCTTCTGCGCCAGTCCGGTATAGTCCAGCACGGACGAACCCTTGCCCTCCAGATGCGCCGCCATGCCCATCAGGGCACCGACGGTCAGCACGCCGGTGCCACCGATTCCGGTGACGACCATGCCGAAGGGTTCGTCTTCCACGGGTGCCTTCTCGGGCATCGGCAGATCGGCGAAGCGATCCTTTGCCGCCGCGCCCTGCTTGCCCTTCGATGCGGCCTTCGGCTTGCGCAGCCCGCCGCCGTGAATGGTGACGAAGCTGGGGCAGAAGCCGTTCACGCAGGAGAAGTCCTTGTTGCAGGACGACTGGTTGATCTGGCGCTTGCGGCCGAGTTCGGTCTCCGCCGGTTCCACGGAGACGCAGTTGGACGCGACGGAGCAGTCGCCGCAGCCCTCGCAGACATCCTCGTTGATCATCACTCGCTTGGCCGGGTCGGGGAAGGTGCCGCGCTTGCGCCGCCGCCGCTTCTCCGCCGCGCAGGTCTGGTCATAGATCAGTGCGGTGCAGCCCGGCGTGTCGCGCAGTTCCTTCTGCACGTCATCCAGTTCGCTGCGGTGGAAGATACGCGTGCCTGCGGGGAAGCCCGCATCGCCCGGATACTTGTCCGGCTCATCGGTCACGACGATCAGCTTCTTCACGCCCTCGGCCCAGACCTGCTGTGCGATCTGCGGCACGGAAAGCTGGCCGTCATGCGGCTGGCCGCCGGTCATGGCCACGGCGTCATTGTAGAGGATCTTGTAGGTGATATTGACGCCGGAGGCGACGGCGGCACGGATGGCCAGCAGGCCGGAGTGGAAATAGGTGCCGTCACCCAGGTTGGTGAAGATGTGGTTGTCGGTCACGAACGGGGCCTGGCCGATCCACGGCGTGCCCTCGCCACCCATCTGGGTGAAGGTCTGGGTCTGGCGGTTCATCGACAGCGCCATGAAATGGCAGCCGATACCTGCCGTTGCCCGCGACCCCTCCGGCACGCGGGTGGAGGTATTGTGCGGGCAGCCGGAGCAGAAGTAGGGCACGCGCTCCAGCTTCGTCCCGGCGTCGCGGGTCTCGGCAGCGATCTGCTTCATCCGTTCCTTGGCGTCGAGCTGGTCGATCCGTTCCTCCATCTCCGGGTTGCTGTGGAACGGCTTCAGGCGTGCGGCGATGAAACGGGCGATCTCGGCAGGGCTGAGTTCGCCATGGCTCGGGAACAGCCAGTTGCGGTGCTCGTCGAACTTGCCGACAATCCGCGGGCGCACATCCTCGCGCCAGTTGTAGAGCTGTTCCTTCAACTGGTTCTCGATGACGGCGCGCTTCTCCTCGATCACCAGAACCTCTTCCAGCCCCTCCGCGAAGTGGCGGGCGCCCTCCGGCTCCAGCGGCCAGGGCATGCCGACCTTGTAGAGGCGGATGCCGATCTCGGCGGCCCGTTCCTCGTCGATGCCCAGGTCGTCAAGCGCCTGCATCACGTCCAGATAGGACTTGCCGGTGGTGATGATGCCGATACGCGGCTTCGGGCTGTCTATGATCGTCTTGTCGATGTCGTTGGCGCGGGCGAAGGCCAGTGCGGCGTAGATCTTGTGGCGGTGCAGGCGGTGTTCTTCCTGGAACCGGTCGTCGGGCCAGCGGATCGACAGGCCACCCGGCGGCATCTCGAAGTCCGGCATCTCGATGTTCACACGATGGGGGTCGATATAGACACTCGCAGCACTTTCAACGGTTTCGGAGACACATTTGAACCCGACAGCGAGGCCGGAATAGCGGCTCATCGCCCACCCAATCAGACCGAAATCCAGATACTCCTGCACATTCGACGGATGCAGCACCGGAATCATGGCGGACATGAAATCATGCTCGGACTGGTGCAGCAGGGTCGATGAAACACCGGCGTGGTCGTCGCCGGCCAGCACCAGTACGCCACCATTCTTCGACATCCCGGCGGAGTTCATGTGTTTCAGCACGTCCATGGAGCGGTCGACGCCCGGACCCTTGCCGTACCAGATGGCGAAGACACCGTCATATTTCGCGGTGGAATAGAGGTTGGTCTGCTGCGAACCCCAGACGGAGGTCGCCGCCAGATCCTCGTTCAGGCCAGGCTGGAACCGGATGTGGTTCTTCTCCAGATACTCCTTGGCCTGCCAGAGCTGCTGGTCGTAGGTGCCGAGCGGGGAGCCGCGATAGCCGGAAATGAAACAGGCCGTGTTCAGCCCCGCGGCAATGTCCCGGTTACGCTGCATCATCGGTAGGCGGATCAGGGCCTGCGTGCCCGTGATGAACACGCGGCCTTCTTCCAGTTCGTACTTGTCGTTCAGCGATACCTGGGCGAGGTCCATTGTCTGCGCTCCCGCGGTCAGTGTTTCCGACATTTCATCTGAAGCTAACTGCCGGGTGACGCAAAGTCAATTATAGGTCAGATATACTGACCTTATGACGTAATTTTCTTTCGGGACGGCACTCACGGGCTGAATCTGCAATCAGGTCGGGAATTTGTTTCGTTCATGCACTCCATTCCTGTTGTGTCTGACTTGATGGAGCTTGCAGATGAACCAACCTCACCCGTCCAGACCCTTCCGGCTGAAGCATCCGCTTTCCCGCGCCACATTCGTTGAGGATGACGACCTGATCGGGGCGCAGCAACGTCTCGCGCAACGGGGCGCCACGCCCACATAGAGCGTCCTGCTGCCAGGGCAGACTCACCCGCAGGCATAGCTTTCCTGTCCTCACGGTGACCGCGCCATTCTGCATCAAAATGTGGCAAACGCCAAATCAGATGCCCGTCTGGGGTGTAGTCAGGCGGCCTTCTCGCGCATGGTGACAAACTCTTCCGCCGCGGTGGGGTGAATGCCGACGGTGCGGTCGAAGTCGCGCTTTGTGGCGCCCATCTTCACGGCGATGGCGATGCCCTGGATGATCTCCCCCGCGTCGGGGCCGACCATGTGGACGCCGAGGACCTTCTGGGTCACGCGGTCGACGATGATCTTCATCATCGTCTTCTCCTCCCGCTCCGTCAGGCTGAGCTTCATTGGCGTGAAGGTGGAGCGGTAGATGTCGATGGTGTCGTGCAGTTCCCGGGCCTGATCCTCGGTCAGCCCGACAGAGCCCACCGGGGGCTGGCTGAACACGGCGGAGGGGACGTCGGCGTGGTCGCAGGGGGTCGGATCATCCAGATACTCCGTGCGGTAGAGCGCCATGGCTTCCTGGATGGCCACCGGGGTGAGGGCAATCCGGTCGGTGACGTCGCCGATGGCCCAGACATTGTCCAGACTGGTCCGGGAATATTCATCCACCTTGATCGAGCCGTTCCGCGCCAGTTCGACGCCGATCTCCTCCAGGCCGATGCCTTCGGTGCGCGGGTGGCGACCGATGGCAAACATGATGCAGTCCGCTTCCAGCGTCGAGCCGTCGGTCAGGGTTGCGATCAGGGTCTCGCCCTGTTTCTCGATGGCCGTGATGTTGGTGCGGGTGCGCAGATCGACGCCCTTGCGCACGATCTCGGTCGACAGCACGTCGCGCACATCCTCGTCAAAGCCGCGCAGGATCTTCTCGCTGCGATAGATCTGCGTCACCTGTGACCCGAGGCCGTTCATGATCCCGGCGAACTCCACGGCGATGAAGCCGCCGCCGACGACCACGAAACGCTTCGGCAGTTCGGGCAGGAAGAAGACCTCGTTGGAGGAAATGGCGTGCTCGATCCCGGGGATCTCCGGCATCGTCGGCCAGCCGCCGGTGGCGACGATGATCCGGTCGGTGGTCACGGTCTCGTTGCCAACCAGGATGGTGTGGCGGTCCAGGATCTTCGCCGGGGCCTCGTAGAGCTTCACACCGGCATTGTCGAGCAGGCGGCGATAGACGTCGTTCAGGCGGCTGATCTCCGTGTTCTTGTTCTCGATCAGGCGGTCCCAGTTGAAGCGGTCGGGCTTCACGTCCCAGCCGAAGCCCGCCGCATCCTCGAAATCCTCCGCGAAGTGGCTGGCGAAGACCATCAGCTTCTTCGGCACACAGCCGACATTGACGCAGGTGCCGCCCAGGAACTGCTGCTCCGCTGCCGCGACCCGTGCGCCGGTGGACGCGATCATGCGGGCCGCACGGGTGCCCCCGGAACCGACGCCAATGACAAAGAGGTCGTAATCATAGTTGCTCATGTGCGGGGCTTCCTTGCGGTCGTGTCGGTACGGGTGGGTTGGTTTTTCATGTCAGCAGATAGGCAACAGGCGGCGGGAACCAAGTCCCGCCGCCTGAGTGCCGCTTTCAGCAATGCGTGATGGTCAGCTGTCGAGGCCACCCATCAGCATGTACTTGATCTCCAGATAGTCATCGATGCCGTATTTCGAGCCTTCGCGACCGAAGCCGGACTCCTTCATGCCGCCGAACGGTGCGACCTCGGTGGAGATGATGCCGGAATTGATGCCGACGATGCCATATTCCAGCGCTTCCGAGACACGCCAGACACGGCCCAGATCACGACCGTAGAAATAGGCGGCGAGGCCGAACTCGGTATCGTTCGCCATCTGGATCGCCTGCGCCTCGTCGGTGAAGCGGAACACGGGGGCGAGGGGGCCGAAGGTCTCTTCCTTCGCCACCTTCATCGCCGGGGTCACATCAGCGACGATGGTGGGTTCGAAGAACTGGCCACCCAGGCCATGGCGCTTGCCGCCCTGGACCAGCCGTCCGCCCTTGGCGATGGCGTCGTTGACATGCTCCTCCACCTTGGCGACGGCAGCGTCATCGATCAGCGGCCCCTGATCGGTTTCGCCCTTCAGGCCGTCACCGACGCGCAGTTTCGCCACTGCGGCCTGCAACTTGTCCAGGAAGGCGTCATAGATGCCGTCCTGTGCCAGGATACGGTTGGCGCAGACGCAGGTCTGACCGGTATTGCGGAACTTGGACATGATTGCGCCCTCGACCGCCGCATCCAGGTCGGCGTCGTCGAAGACGATGAACGGCGCGTTGCCGCCCAGCTCCATGGTGGTCTTCTTCAGGGTGTCGGCGCACTGCTTCATCAGCATCTTGCCGATCTCCGTGGAACCGGTGAAGGACAGCTTCCGCACCGTCGGATTGCTGGTCATCTCCCCGCCGATGGCTGATGAGGAGCCGGTTACGACCGACAGCAGCCCCGCGGGCAGACCGGCGCGGTGTGCCAGTTCCGCCATGGCCAGCGCCGAATAGGGCGTCGATGTGGCGGGTTTCACCACCATGCCACACCCGGCGGCCAGCGCCGGAGCGGCTTTCCGCGTGATCATGGCGGCGGGGAAGTTCCACGGCGTGATGGCGGCACAGACGCCGATGCCCTGCTTGATGACGACGATGCGGGCGTCTGCGCGGTGGCTCGGGATGGTGTCGCCATAGATGCGCTTGCCTTCCTCCGCGAACCACTCGATGAAGCTGGCGGCATAGGCGACCTCGCCCTTTGCCTCCGCCAGGGGCTTGCCCTGTTCGGCGGTCATCAGGCGGGCCAGGTCTTCCTGATGCTCGAACATCAGGTCGTGCCAGCGGCGCAGGATCACCGATCGCTCCTTGGCGGTCTTGGCCTGCCAGCCGGGCATCGCGGCCTCGGCGGCGGCAATGGCGCGTGCGGTCTCGTCGACGCCCATCTTCGGCACTGTGCCCAGCTTGGCACCTGATGCGGGATTGGTGACGTCGATGGTCTCTCCACCGTCTGCATCGCACCATTCGCCGTTGATGAAGCACTGCTCACGGAACAGGTCCGCATCCTTCATGCCGATGGCCGGTACGCCCATGGGTGTCTGGTCGTTCATGACGCTCTCCCTCGCTTCTGATGCGTGATTGGGGGCAACCTATCACGCTGTGGAGCGGACATGAAACGCGACGATGCGTGGCGGTGGCTCAGGCCGTCGCCTTCCGCTCCAGCGGTCGCTCGTCGATGGGGAAGTGGACCAGTGCCGCCAGCACACCCAGCGCGACGCTGAGCCACCAGACGATGTCATAGCTGCCATAGATGTCGAACAGCAGCCCCCCCAGCCAGACGCCGAGGAAGGCTCCGACCTGATGGCTGAAGAAGACGATTCCCGCCAGCATGCCCATGTACTGCGCGCCGAAGATCTGGCCCACCAGCCCGGTCGTCAGCGGCACGGTAGAGAGCCACAACAGTCCGATCATGCCGGAGAAGATCAGGATCGTCGTTTCGCTGGCAGGCGAGTAGAGCAGGAACAGGATCGCGGCGGATCGGGCGAGATAGAGAAAGCTCAGCATGTACTTCTTGCTGTAGCGATCCCCCAGCACACCGGCCATCAGCGTGCCGAAGATGTTGAACATGCCGATGACCATCAGCGCGACGGCACCCAGTCCGGGATCGAGCCCCAGGTCGCGAATGTAGGAGGGCAGGTGATTGCCGATGAAGGTCACGTGGAAGCCGCAGACGAAGAACCCGGCGATCAGCAGGATATAGCCGCGATGCCGACTTGCCTCCCGCAGCGCCGCGCCAAAGGTCTGGGTGCTGCCAACCGTCGCCTGCGGACGACCGGCCAGCGGAATGGTCAGCGGCACGATGATCAGCACCATCATGGAGACGATGAACAGCGCCGTGACCCAGCCGTAACCGTCGATGAAGGACTGGGCGAGGGGGGACAGCACCATCTGACCGGCGGACCCGCCCATGGTCACGACCGACATGACCAGCGTCCGCCGGTGCATCGGGGTGCGGCGGGCCACCACGGCCATACCGATGTTCATGGAGGCAAAGCCCTGCGCGACACCAATCAGTACGCCGCCTGCCAGATGCATGGCCACCGGAACACCGGAGAAGCTGATCGCCAGGATGCCGACGGCATAGAGGACACCGCCCAGCGCCATGACCTTGCCCGCGCCGTAGCGGTCGGCAATGGCCCCGGCGAAGGGTTGTGTCACGCCCCACATGATGTTCTGCAGGGCCAGGGTCATGGAGAAGACCTCCCGCCCCCAGGACATGGATTCGGAGATTGGATCCAGGAACAGGCCGAACATGTTCCGCGTGCCCATGCCGAAGAACACGATCAGCGATGCCGAGATGACCATCAGCCAGAGCGGCCAGCGCCGGGCCAGTGCGGATGTTTCAGATGTTGCCGTCATTTGCCTGTTCTCCCCAACGGCGCCGTGCGCCGAATCGCTGTCGCATGACCCGTCGGATCACATGTCCATGATGATGCAGGTCGTGGTGCCATGCGCGATCAGCCGACCCTCGGCATCGACCAGCTTTCCCTCCGCCGTGGCGGTGGAGCGACCGGCGTGGATCACCTTGCCGATGGCGCGCACCTTGCCGATGCCGGGCCGCATGGCGCGGATGTAATTGATCTTCAGTTCCAGTGTCGTGTAGCTCTTGCCCGCAGGCAGCGTTGAATGCACCGCGCAGCCCATGCAGGAATCCAGCAAGGTCGCGGCATAGCCGCCGTGGACCGTCTTCAGCGGGTTCAGATGGTTCTCGTTCGGCTCCCCCTCGAAATCGACGCGCCCGTGCTCGACATGCGCGACGGAGAAGTTCAGCGTCCGCCCGATGCTGGCCGCGGTACCGGCATTGCTGAACGCCATCTCCAGCGCCTGCAGGCCGGTCATTTCCTTCGGTGGTATCGGAGCATTCATGATTTCTGTTCCTGTTCGCTGACACTGCCGCGCACGACGGCCCGTGTGTTTCTTGTGGTAAGGGGACTGGCGCATTGCGGGCAGTCGATGCGCGGTTCGATAACTTTATTGCATTCGGTATGGCGGTAGGTGACTGCCGTCCCGTCCGGGTGCGGCAGGTGCCGGTCGGCCCAGGTCGAGAGCGCCAGGATGACCGGCATCAGGTCGCGCCCGGCCTCGGTCAGGCGATATTCCTCCCGCAGGGGCCGCTGCGAATAGGCTTCGCGGCGCAGCACGCCCTTCTCCACGAGCATGTTCAGACGTTCCGTCAGCACCCGCCGGGCGATGCCGAGGCGGGACTGGAAATCCTCGAACCGCCGCACGCCGAGCAGGCAGTCGCGTACCACCATCATGGTCCAGCGGTCTCCCAGCACCGACTCGGCGCGGGCCACGGCACACTGCTGGGTCTCGAGATCACTCCACCGCATGGGTCTGCATTCCATTCTGATCTGATGGTTTCGAAAGCATCAGGTCTGTTTTTAAGACTGACAAGCGAGATTTCCTGTCGGTTCGCAACAGAATTCCTCTGGTGAGGGCAGCAGACTGCTTCAGGGTGCGTCCGGCTGACGGTCCGGGCGGGCCTTCACGAAGGCATCCAGCGACCGGCAGGTCGCATCGATCCGGACCAGATTGGGATAGGGAGAGAGGTCACAGTCAAACCGGCGGGCATTGGCCATCTGCGGCACCAGACAGGCATCGGCGAAGGTTGGCCGGTCACCGAAACAGAACCGGTCTGCCGCTGGATGCGTGGCGACTTCTGTTTCAAGGGCCGTGAAGGTTTCGGCGATCCAGTGCGCGTACCAGTCCTGCACCGCCGCGTCCGGTGCCTGCATCCGCTCTGCGAGATAGCGGCGGACACGTTGGTTGTTCAGGGGATGCAGATCAGCGCAGATCAGATTGGCGAAGGCGCGGACACGGGCCCGTGTGATCGGGTCTTCAGGAAAGACCGAGGGATCGGGAAACAGCTCCTCCAGCAATTCCACGATGGCGGTCGATTGCGCCACGAACCGACCGTCGATCTCCAGCGCGGGCATCAGGCCCTGCGGGTTGATCGCGCGGTAGGCTTCACTGCGCGGGGATTCGATGGCGACGTATGCGTACTCGATGCCTTTCAGGTTCAGGACGATCCGTACCCGTTCTCCAGCGGAGTTCTGGTGGCGCGTATGCAGCCGCAGACGCATTTCAGTCCACCGCCTGCACGGCGTCCGCGATGAATTCCATGCGGTCCTTGCCCCAGAACAGTTCGTCACCGACGATGAAGGACGGGGCACCGAACACGCCACGTTTCAGGGCATTGTCGGTCTCATTGATCAGGGCCTGTTTCATGTCGGGTTCTTCGGTCCTGCGGACGAATGCTTGCGGGTCCTGTCCGATCTCCCGCGCGACATCGGACAGTCCCGCCAGGGTCGCGATGCTGGCGTCGTTCTGCTCCCAGTAGCGGCGGAAGATGGCGTCCAGATAGGCGTCCTCGCAGCCGAGTTCCCGCGCAACCAGCGATCCGCGCAATGAGATGCTGGTCTTGATCGGAAAGGCGTCGGGGAACCGGAAGGGCAGGTCGTAGCGCGCGGCCCAGCGTTCAAGATCGCGCTTGCGATTGGCAATCTTGGCTGCCGGTTCCTCCATCAGCACATAGTTGTGGTGCCTGAAGACGTATCCGAGGTTGAAAGGACGCATCCGGATCGTCGCGCCGTGACGGGCTGCAAGCGGGCGGATCAGATGCAGGGCGAAGTAGGTGTTGGTGCTGCCTGTGTCCCAGAAGAACTCGATTTCCTTCGCCATGGCTGCCATCCGCTCCCCGTGATTGATGCGCCCGCCCCGAACGTTCAGACTGCGCCGATGGGGAGGACGATACATGAAGCCTGAGGCCGCGATAACACCGCCATGGCGCATTGGCGTCGACATTGGGGGCACCTTCACCGACATGGCGCTGATCGACGCCAGCGGGTCGTTGCATGTGTTCAAGTCCCCCTCGACGCCCGCCGATCCGGCGAAGGGCGTGGTGAATGTGCTGGATGTGGCGGCTGCGGCGCTGGGCGTGGCGGTCCGTGACCTGCTGCGGCAGTGTCGCCTGTTCGTGCATGGATCGACCATTGCCACCAACACGATCCTGGAGCGGAAAGGCGTGTCGGTCGGCATGCTGGTGACGGAAGGGTTTCGCGACTTCCTGGAGATCAGGCGCGGTCTGCGTGCGGACCAGTGGGACCATCGCGCGCCCTTTCCCCCTGTGCTGGTGCCGCGATACCTGCGCCGGCCCGTGCGCGGGCGTCTGGACCGGGACGGGCGGGAGGAATTGCCCCTGAGCACTGACGATGTGCGTGACGCGGTGCGCTTCTTCGAGGCGGAGGGCGTGGAGTCCATCGCCGTCTGCCTGATGAATGCCTATGTCGACCCGGTGCACGAGCGGCAGGTGGCAGAGGTTGTCTCGGCAGAATGGTCAGGCCGCTGGCTGTCCCTGTCATCGGAGATCAATCCGGTGGTGGGGGAGTACGAACGCGGCTCCACCACCGTCATGAATGCCTATATCGCGCCGAAGGTCGTCGGATATCTGGAGCGGCTGGAGCAGCAGTTGCAGGCGGCGGGTCTGCAGCAGTCGATCCTGCTGGTGCAATCGAACGGCGGTGTGGTTTCGGCGCAGGAAGCTGCGACACGGCCCGTGAACCTGGCTCTTTCAGGACCGGCCGCCGGTGTCGGGGCGCTGAACCTCTATCGGACGCTGACCGGCATCGACGATCTGGTGGCGATGGAGATTGGCGGTACAAGCTGCGACGTGACGCTGATGGCCGGTGGAGATGTGCCCGTCTCCGACGCGCTGGAGATCGACGGCTATCATCTGGCAACGCCAGCGGTGGACATTCACACCGTCGGTGCCGGAGGCGGGACGCTGGCCGGCGTGGACGGCGGTGGCATGTTGCGTGTCGGGCCGGAGGGGGCGGGGGCCGACCCCGGACCTGCAGCCTACGGGCTGGGCAACGACCGACCGACGGCCACAGATGCACATCTGGTGCTGGGACGGTTACGGCCCGGACCCATGGCAGGCGGCGCGGTGACACTTGACCCGGCGCGGGCCGCGAAGGCTGTCGAGGATCATGTCGCCCGACCGCTCGGCCTGACGGTGGAGCAGGCGGCCATTGGTATCCTGCGCCTGCTGGAACAGAACCTGCTGCATGCCGTGGAGCGGCTGTCGGTGGAACGTGGCTACGACCCGAAGCGTTTCACCCTGGTTGCGGCGGGGGGCGCGGGGCCGATGCATGGCGTGGCGGTCGCCCGTGCGCTTGGCTGCGAAAGGGTCTTCGTGCCGGTACAGGCCGGGGCCTTCTGCGCGCTGGGGATGCTCTGGTCGGACGTGCGGCTGGATTCGCTCAGGGTGATGGATGGCGATCTCGACGAGATCACGACGGCAGAGGTGGCTGAAGGCTTCGGCCCCCTGCTCGAAACGGCCGCTCAGGCGCTGGAGCGGGAAGGTTTCACGGCTGCGGAGGCGGAGGTCCAGCGGGTCTTCGACCTGCGCTACAAGGGCCAGCAATGGTCGTTGCGCACGGTGGTGCCGGAGAGCGGTGAAACACTTGACCGGTCCACCATCCGTCAGGCGTTCGAGGCGGATCATGAACGGCGCTTCGGCCATATCCAGCCCGATGGCAAACTGCTGATTACCGCATTGCGCGCCGTCGCCACGGGCCGCATCGAACGGCAGGCGCCGAAGGGAATGGCAGAACGCGCGGATGGCAATGCGCCGGTGCCACAGGATCACCGACGCGCCTTCGTCGATGCGGCAACGGGGTGGGCCGATGTGCCGGTGCATGCCTCTGAAACCCTGCTGCCCGGACATCGGCTGACGGGCCCGGCGATCATCGAGGCCCCGACAACGACCGTACTGGTCGGCGCGGGGGATAAACTGAGCGTGGATGACCACGGCAATTACCTGATCCATATTGCAGCGGGAGGCGCAGCATGAACATCGATCCGGTGACCCTGGCGCTGGTGCAGAACCGTCTGGACCACATTTCCCGTCAGATGGGCTTTGTCATGACGCGCACCGCGCGCAGCCCGATCTTCAACCAGAGCCACGATTTCTCCTGTTTCATTGCTGACGCCAGCGGCACCCTGATCAGCCAGGCGGACGGCATTCCGATCCATACCGGCGGCGGCGGCTTCACTGTGCGCGCCCTCATTGACGCTTTCGCGGGGCGGATCGAGCCGGATGACATCTTCCTGTCGAACGATCCTTATGTGGCGGGCGGCAACCATCTGCCGGACTGGGTCATCAGCCGCCCGGTCTTCGTCGACGGGGAACTGGCCGCCTGGACCTGCAACCGGGCGCACCAGTCCGACATCGGCGGCGGCGCGGCAGGCACCTATAACCCGGAAGCCACCGAGATCTTCCACGAAGGCATCCGTCTGCCGCCGCTGAAGCTGTTCGAGCGTGGCGAAGTGCGCGACGACCTGTGGCAGCTGCTGCTGCTCAACAGCCGCACGCCGGAACTGCTGGACGGCGATCTGCGTGCCATGATCGGCTCCACCCGCATCGGTGCGGAGCGACTGGCGGAACTGGTCACGGAACTGGGGCGGGAAACCGGCGCGGGCTATTTCGACGCCCTGCTGTCCTATGCCGACCAGCGCTTCCGCCAGGCCTGCGAGGAACTGCCGCGCGGCACCTACGCGGCGACGGAGATCACCGACAATGACTGCTTCGAGCAGCGCGACATCAAGGTCTGCGTGACACTCACCGTGACGGACGATGGGGTGAAGGTGGACTTCACCGGCTCCGACCCGCAGATGCGCGGCTTCAAGAACTCCTCTCTCGCCAATACCCATTCGGCGGTCTACATGGCGCTGGCGTCCTTCTTCGACCCGGACATGCCACGCAATGAAGGCGCTTTCCGCTCCGTGGAGATCGTGGCGCCCTACGGCACGGTGGTGAACCCGCGCCCGCCCGCGCCGTTGACCATGTGCACCGTGTTCATCGCGCACGAGATCGTCCACGCCATCTGGCGCGCGCTGGGGGAGGCGGTGCCATCCCGTGCCTGTGCCGGTTGGGGCAAGACGATCCACAACATCACCTCCGGTCGTCAGCCGGGCAGCACCGAGCCCTATGTCATGTACAACTGGGCCGCCAATGCGGCGGGTGGCGCTGTGGAGGGCAGGGACGGTTTCAACCAGATCGGCCTGCTGATCGCGCTGGGTGGCCTGCACCTGCCGAATGCGGAGGGCTACGAGCGGATCTATCCCGCCATGATCCGTCGCCAGGAATTCCGCACCGATGCGGCGGGGGCCGGGACGTTCCGGGGCGGCAGCGGGGTGCACTACGCGGTCGATGTGACCGGTGACGCCACCTATTCCTTCCGGGGAGAGGGACTGGATACCCCCTCCGGCTTCGGCATCCAGGGCGGCGGCACCGGATCCGCCGGAACCATGCATGTCCAGTCGGTCGATGGCTCCACATTCACTGCCCCGAAATACGGCGTCCGCGAGTTCCCGCCCGCCCGGCTGGAGGCGTCATCTCCCGCAGGCGGCGGCTGGGGCGACCCGAAACAGCGCGATCCGGCGCTGGTGCTCCGCGACGTCCGCGACGAGATCGTCAGCGTCGAAGGCGCGCGGGAGGTCTACGGCGTTGTGATCGCCGGGGATGGCCGTTCCGTGGACACGGAGGCGACGCGGACATTGCGGGGGTGAGGGATACGCCCTCGCCATGAATTTCGCGGCGCTTGCGCGGCACTTCTGGGTGCCCGGATCAAGTCCGGGCACATCGACTGTGTGGTGGGCTGGCCATTGATCTGGCTGTGCGAACCCCAAACACGACGCTCGCGGACTTGATCCGCGAGCCCACGTTCCGGTGCTTGTGCGGCACTCCTGGGTGCCCGGGTCGAGCCCGGGCACGGCGTCTGTGTAGTGGGGTGGCTGGTGAATCGCCTGCACCTACCCTGACACGACGCTCGCGGACTTGATCCGCGAGCCCAGTCTCCGGCGCAGGAAACGCATCCGGATGTGCAGTGCCCCCTCAGCGTCCCTTGAACGCAGGCAGGCGCTTTTCCATGAAGGCGGTGCGGCCTTCGCGGAAGTCATCGCTGGCGAAGCAGGCCTCGACGGCGGCGTCGCAGGCGGCGATGTCGCGGCGGTCCGGGTCCTGGGCCAGTTCGTCGATGGTCATCTTGGCGGCCTGGATGGTCAGCGGCGCATTGGCGGCGATGCGGGCGGCATAGTCACGGGTGTAGCTCTCCAGTTCCGCCGTCGGGACCATGCGATTGATCAGGCCCATCCGCTCCGCCTCCGGCGCATCGAACTGGCGGGCGGTGAAGAAGATCTCCTTGGCATAGGCCGGGCCGACGATGTCCAGCAGCCGTTTCGTGCCACCTACGCCATAGCCGAGGCCGAGCCGTGCGGCCGGCACGGCGAAGCGCGCATTGTCGGCGGCGATGCGGATATCGGCGGACAGCGACACGGCGACGCCGCCACCGATGCAGAAGCCGTTGATCATGGCGATGACCGGCTTCTTCACCTTCACCAGCGCCGCATGGGCCTTGCCGGCCACGGCGTCATAGACCTTGGTGGCTTCGGGCGAGTTGCGCTTCTCGCCGAATTCCGAAATGTCCGCGCCCGCGATGAAGGCCTTGTCGCCCGCGCCCTTCATGATGATCACCCGGACGTCCGGATCGGCGGCATAGGCATCGACAATCGCCGGAATCGCGGCCCACATGTCGACGGAGACGGCGTTTCGCTTCTCCGGCTGGTTGAAGATGATCCAGCCGATGGCCCCGTC
>Ga0070728_10001121_pt1 | contig 43542 bp, 59 predicted proteins | sample tdDd471_FD_66723 | JGI IMG/M metagenome (GOLD analysis project Ga0070728, IMG submission 66723) | Marine sediment microbial communities from the Atlantic coast under amendment with organic carbon and nitrate - tdDd47.1 | ecosystem: Environmental > Aquatic > Marine > Coastal > Sediment | place... | reverse complement strand
TATTCTGCAGTGCGATTTCAGGGATCCTGAAAACCTCCCTTGTAGGGGCACTTTTGCAAAAAATTTTTTCTATTCTCGCCAGGCCATTTGGTCCCCAAATGTAACCATACAGTAGTGGCGGCGGCGATGGCATTTGCTGCATAGCGATACCAAGTTAGACCAAACAAGCCTCAGGTCTGGCCCGTCTTCGATTGTTTTTTTGTGATGCACTTCAGTCGCTGGCTCAGTTCGTCCTTCGATGTCACAATCGTGGCAAAGCGGGTTCTCAGTCCGGAAATCCTCAGAAAGTCGGCGCCATTGATGGTCATACAAATCACTTTTCGGCCTTCGGTCCCTGCATTTGCACCGATCGCATGGGACTTTCTTTGAAACTGTACCGCAAAAACAAATCTTTTTCATAGTTGGCAAAAATTTCCAGATAGGTATCAGCAGATACGCATTAGCACAAAAAAACGCCCGAGAGCAGATACCTCTCGAGCGTTTCGTGTTTTAATACTGGCTTATCCTGGCCACGGGATAGTGCCGCCACTGGACTCTGTTAGCGTGACAGAACTCGACTGATTTGATGCAGCCATATCGACCACAATTGGAGTCGGTGTATCGTATCCAGCAGGCGGGGAAATCACAACCGTATAGGTTCCGTCATCGACACCAAACACGACGCTGCCGAGCGAGTCGGTGGTTCCACCTAGCGACGTCCCTGCGAGCGAGACGCGAGACCCTTGGAGGCCATTTGCTCCCGAATCTTGTGTCGTTATCGTGAGCGTATAGATTCCGGTTCCAGTGCCTGATCCGCCACCACCAGCAGACACCACCAGGCTCAGGTTCTTTTGATAAGTTCCGTCCGTCAGGACGTACCCTACGGTGCCAGCAACAGAAGGGACGTCATCCGCATCGTATGCAATTCTATACCAGTGCAGCGAGCCCTCTGTCTGCAGAAAGCTAATAGCTCCCTGGAGAGGTGTACCGTCCCCTTTCGTGCCCGTGATGGTAGCACCAGTCACAGGCCATACAAAGTCGATCGGAACTGTGCTACCGATGTCTCGTTCTGCTACCCCAAGCGATGCGGTATTGGTCGACGGTGTGTCCAGCTGAATCACAGAAAAGAGCGAGTCGGCAATGCTTGATGGTTGACCCGACCCCTCGAAGATTCGCCAAAGTGTATCAATCGAGTCATCTAGGCTCGCTTGGTAGTTTTCGCTTGACGCTGGCGTTTCAACCAGCTCCACTTTATACGTGTCCCAGTCTGCAAGAACAGAGATGTCTTGCGTGAATGGGAATGCGTACAGTGATCTTCCAGTTGAATCTCGATGGTATGCGGTCTGGAGTGTCATTAGTCGTTAAGTCCTGTTTGGTCGCCATCGTCCAGCCAGTAGTTACCGTATCGCACCAGATTGCTTGACGTTCCCGTTTCCGTAAACGTTCCAGACGAGTACGCTGGGTAGAAAAGGCTGTTCGAAATCCTCACAAATGCTGCGTCATCAGTTTCAACTTCCGACACTACCTCACAGTGGTCAATACTCACACCTGCGCTTCCGACGAATCGCAACGGGGCTTCCCAAAACTGGCAGTTAGAGAACAGGAATCCAAGCGAAATGTTTGCGACGTAAATGCCGTAAAGGTCGCAGTGATTGACGATGCCATTGATTAAGCTGCTGTGGGAATCATTTCCACCGCTTTGTACAACCATGCCGATTCGATTTTCTGAAAAGTTGACATTATTCAAGCCAGTGTTTCCAGCTCCGTTAGCGCAGCCGATCAGGCAGTTGCTCGCAGCAAGGTTCTGGAACAGTGAAAACTCGGCACCTGACGGAATTTCAAATCCGATTCCGCAATTGTAGGCTGTAAGGTTCGATACAGAGATTCCACGACGAATAGCACTGTTGCTGAGAAGAAATTCAAAGGCTGTGCTGTCGACATCCTGGATTCGGATATTGTCCAAGCGAACATTTTCCACGCCGGTTCCCTGGACGCGAATGCCATAGAACGTGGAAGGCGAACCAATGTTTAGTGACTCAATGTCCGCATCAGATGACAGGCCCAGCGACGTGTCGATAACAGATGTCTGCCCGCCCTTAACAGTAAAATTCGCAAGCGTAATGTCAGCGGGATTGCTCAAGAATAAACCGGCAGAGGACCCGCTCATATCGATCACAGAGCCGTTCCCGGAGCCGATGATTGACTTCCCGGAGGCTACCGTGACCACCGAACTGATCGAAACCGGGTAAGGTGGCAGCGTGACCCGATTGGATCTCGCTAGCTCACCCGCCAAATCAAAGTTGGCTGGGTTCGATGTCCCGGTGACTACGCTGACCCTGTCAAAGAACTCCAGGTCTGTCGTTGGTCGAATCAGATGGTAGTCGAGGATCAGGTTGTTTGCATATGCAATTGCACCTGAAGAAGTCGACGCATACCAGACAGATCGCGTGCCCCCACCTGAACCGACGTACCCAAGCGGGCCGGTTGCAGTTTGGCGAACTCCCACGTAGACCGGAGGCCCGCTGCCATCAACACTACTCGTATCGAGCAGGATTTTGTTCTCGCCAGCGACAAGGCTGACCGCTTGTGTTTTCAGCAACTCAAGATTGCCAGACGTTTGCCTGCCGTAAACAACCTGCGCGGCGCCATCGGCCTTTGCTGTGATCACTATCCACTTTGCCGTCGTCGGAAGCGACAACGGCGAATCAGACATAAACCAGTAGATATTATTCGCCAGGTTTAGCTGCGACGACAGACCGCGCGCGGAGGCGATCGCAGGCTCAAAGGTCGCCGCACCATCGGAAACCTGAACATCATATGAGTCAGGCAGGTCGATTTCCGTGAAACCGCCAACGCTCGACCCATCTTTCTTTGCTCGAATCGCCTGTAGCTGGCTAACGCTCACTATCGTACTCCCGTAATCTGCACAGCCGAGTTAGTGGCTGCAAGGTTTTCCAGCGATGCTGCACTGGTCCAGCCAGAACCCTTAATATCGGTCAAGTGCGTGACAATGATTGCCTGGTTAGCCAGCGTTGCGTCTCCTCCTCCACCGCCGCCAGAGGGTGCGTTGGCCAAGGCCAGCGTTGTGAACTGCCAGCCAGCTGCGCCGTCACCCTCAAGTGCCGTGTCAAGCTTGTCAGCAATCGCCTTGGTTGCTGCCGCTACGATCGCTGCTGCGTCGAGCGACGCTTGTGCTGAAGCCAGTGCCGTCGCCGATGCGGCAGTCTTTGCTGAGTCGTATGCCACGGTCAAAGTCTTTGCCGCAGAAACGTTTTCGTCGATTCGTGCGAGTTCGGTTGCCAGAGCGGTTCGGACCGCTGTCCCAATCGCTGCTAGTGTTGCCTGCGAATCCCCGTCGTTGAGAATGAACTGCTCGACCGTGTTGGCGATCGCGGTCAACAATGCTGTTGAGTCACCATCATCAAAGATTGCTGCCTCAGTTGCGGTAGCGATCGCGTCAATCGCTCCTGAAGTAAGCGTTTTTGCTGCCGAGACGTTTTCATCGATCCGCCCGAGCTCGGTCGCAAGATTGGTCCGCACTGCCGTCGCGATGCTTGATCGCTCGCTAGTAGTCAACGTCTTTGCCGCTGAGATGTTTTCGTCGATTCTCGCGAGTTCAACAGCAAGATTGGTCCGCACCGCCGCCGCGACACTCGACCGTTCACCGGACGTCAACGTCTTTGCCGCTGAAACCGCTTCATCTAAGTACGCCATGCCGCCCGCGTCGGCATCCTCGGGGTCGATCGCAACAACGCGGAATTTCGGTGCGGCATCGATCGCCCCAGACGCTCGAAACGAGAACCCGGTTTCGCCAAAAGTGTCCCAGCAACCGTTTGGATAGTGATAGAAGTAGAAGCCGTTGCCAATCTCCGCCCACTTTCCGGATGAATACGCATCGCCAACCGAACCGGTAGCGAATGACAATGCAACGTCTGCACTATTATCGTCTTTGCAGTAGTCTCCAGACATTGACGCGGCAGCAACGCCAGTCTTACCAAGCCCTGTCGTCGAATCACGCAAGAAAACTTTGCCGATAAATGACGTGGTGTCTTTCAGGATGTCTCGCTGTGCCATTAGTCGTCTACCACGATTAGAGTTGAGCCGCCGCCGCCGGACGCAGGAGCGATGGCGCCTTTGTGCTGACCGAATGTCCCACCCGTTAAAACATTGTCAACGTTCTGCGGGGCAAAGTAAGTCAACACGTCTGCCGGGTCGGTCGGGTCACCGACTGCCGCAAATGGATTGCTGCCAATCGACTCGTTTGCATAATCATCGGTCAACCCGCCGCCATAGCTGATATCCGTGTCATTGTCCCAAAATGCGTTTCGCATAATTGCGGTGTCGTAACTTGCAGCATCGATGTTGATTGCCTTGCCGCCGGTCAATGAGAACCCAGCAAAAATGTTATCGAATATTGTTGCGGCTCTCGACCCGGAAGGAGAAAAAACGCCGGCCTTCGCGCTGCCAGCGCTCGCAAAGAACGTGTTCGAATGGATTGCGTTGACAAAGCCGTCGAGTTCAACGATAGCTTGCATGGCTCCGGTATCACCGGAAAGCACAATCACGTTCTTGATCAACTTTCCACCACTAGACATCCCAATCAACCCGCTTGCGCTTGAACCGCCATCACACTCCAAAAAATTGCCATACGCGTAGCTATAGGCACCTGTTGTCAAAAGGTCTTGAGGACCGCTGCCACCAAAGATTGAGCACCCTGCAACGTATCCGTAATTCGATACCCTGAATCCATACGATGCACCGCCCGACATATCAGCCGAACACCGTAGGATTCGACAATCGGAGCCCGCATTAAACCACGCGCCGGACAGCGTGCCTGAAAAGCCAAGGTCAACAAACGCTATGTAGTTTGCGCCCGTCCCGACGAACGAAAACCCGTTTGGCAAAATGCTTGCGTGTCCGCCATCGTTTTCAGTTGTCGTGTATCCCCTAACGATAACCGGCGCGTCAACCGTACCGTCTGTCCACGTTGGTGCCGAGTCAAGTGTGTGAGGGTTGTTGCTTCGGACGTTCAAAGCATCGCCGGGCGAATACTGCGTGATCGCAAAGTTGATATCGGCCCACGGGTCGCCGATACCACCGCTATCAAGGTCGTTGCCTCCAGCAGAGTCCACGAAATAGCTTGTCATTGATCACAGCCCCGCCTTAATTGCCGCGATAAGTTCAGCCGGAGTGGTCACGCCGTCAGCTATAGCTGGGTTAATCCAAGTGTTCTCGATGTTGGCACGTACTGATCCGATGTCTTGTTGCCGCGTCTCTTCAGCCACGCGAACGGCTTCAGCATCAATCGCTGCCTGGACTTCAATGTCGGTCACGCCATCGGGATATTTCAACCCCCCGCCCAACGCTAGAAAGTCGTCGACTTGCGATTGTGTCATGTGCGTCCCATCGTTTGCGAAACGTTGCAACGCTTTGACCAATCGCCCGCCCTCTTGAAAAGATCTCGCGATGCCGTTAGGTCTGACCTGAGTTGTCGTCGCGCAGTCAGCGCGGCCTTGCTGAACAGCTGCAACCCACAACAGTTCAATGGCTTTTTGGTTGCCTGGTTGTGCCGGAAGAGTGGCGTCATCGTAGGCAGCTTGAAGCGTTCCGCCCGGCCCCGCGTATCCGTCAAAAAGCAAGTCCTCTTCAACCAGGAACTTACGCGCGTCGGCTGACAAAATCGGCCGCACGGTAATGTTTGACAAGTCGTCAGCGATGTCGGCCAAAGCATCGCCGTTGTCGAGATACGGTTTAACGTCGGCGTATACGGGTTGTGTCATTGTTGCTCTGAGGTTTGCGATTCACTGGTACACTTCATTAGCCGGATCTCAGTCTTCAACACCGCGTTCTCGGTGTGAGCCTCTGCCAATTGCTGGGACAGAAGGTCCCTCTCGGCCTTATACTTGTCGGCCATCTTGGCGAGAGCATGGGACTCATCCTCAAGATTCTTTAGCCGAATAGACAGCTGCTTCGACAGAAGGCGAAACAGGAACGTGATTGCAGCAGCGCCACCAGCGGCAATGGCTGTTATCCATCGCTGCAACCATTCAGGAATGTTAAGAAGATCGCCTTCGCCTATCACCGGTATTTTCGCCTTCGTCTTGCTTCTGTGATATGGCCTGGACCTTCATCCTTGCCAACTCTTGAGACTGCTTGGCGTAGTGCTTTCGCAGTCTTTCCAGGTGTCCGCTACTGCTTATGTTTAGCGACGAAACCCCTAACCCAGTCATAGAACTGTTTCTTTCCGACGTATCCGGCATGGTTATCAATACCCCCATTGGCTTTCAAAGTGAACCTTGGAATCGGCCCGCCTTCCTGTCCCTTGATCGTCACTTTCCAGCCGGACTTCCGCATGGCTTCAACGACTCCATCTGCCTCAAACAGTCGGCAAGGGATGCAGAACTTCGGCTCAGTGTAGACCACAAGCTCGCTAGGCTCGGCAGCGACTGCAGCGCGGCCGACAGGCTTAGCGGAATCGGTGTTCGCATCTCTACGCGAAGACGCCCTTGCGTGCTGCGGCTGGCTAATATCAACGGTGCTTGTCTGAGCGGAATTGTCCGCCAATGGGACAAGCGACAACGCAAGCACTACAACGGCTAAAAGCTTTTTCATTATTCTTTCCTTGCTAGAACAGTCCCCACCGCAACAGACTCAAACGGGACCGCTTTTCGGCCCCAAAGGATTCCGTATCCGTTTTTCTCTCCGCCAGCAGAGTACTGCGTGCCATGGCTGTTGGCGATGATAATCCCGTAGTCTCTGCCGTTGTATGCAACGCCAAGGCCGCATACAAGGTGCCTCCACCACGATAACGCCAGCGTCACCGGCCTGGGGTCGACATCGTCAATTAGTGCAGATACCGCACCCTCGAAGTCATTTCTGCCCAGTTCGTTGAACGAGACGATTTTATTGGCCGACGATGAAGCGATCACCTCTGGTCGCTTCCAGAGGGACATATCCTTACTGAAATTGGGATACACCTTGCAGTCGGGGATACCAAATTGGTCGATGTACCTGCATGCCTCTACCCCATATCCGCCGCGATTTCTCCCTTGCTTTCCACGGTATGCGGTCGCAAATGCACAAAGGTCTACACCTGAGATCCCTTGGTGGGCTAGCCTGTTTTCGACACAAGCCACCGTCCCGAACATCCAGCAATAGTTTGTTCGCTTCTGGGACTTGATCTTGCAGTATTTTTTGTGCCAGTGGACTGGCATGGATTGATTTGCGTTGTGCATATCAATCAATTGCTTCCACTGCGACCGATCATGCCTACGGCCCGAATACTCGGGGTAAGCAGAGAACTCAGGAACAGACTTATAGTCCCTGAGGATGTAGCCTTTACCTAGCAATCTTGGCAATGTACCGCTCCATTTCGGACACACTGGACGGGATGTCCCGCACTTCAATTAAGCTTCCGTTAGCACCCACAACAAGCATCGCTGACCGCTTCGGCGGCGCCCGGCTCATTGCGTTGCGAAGCCATGGCTCACTGGATGTGACATCCTGTGATGCGGCGATGCGGCGGCGCTCGATTCCGTTCGATTCAAGCATTGCGGCAACCATCGCTGAGTAAACCACAGAGGATTCATCGGAATCCAGATCATCATCCGTAACGAATATAATCGAAGACACATCCAGCTGCACGACAGGATCTTCCTCTTCGTCAATGACCTGATCGACGGAGATGACTTCACGTACTTTACTGATGATACCAGGCAAGACGCCCGAGTTGATGGACCACCAAATCACAAGCACCGCTGCTAGCGGCTTCCAGTTCCAGGACTGTCCATCGGAAGCAGGTTCGCCCTTTTTCAGCAGCTTAGGAACATTTTCCTTTGCGTATTCGGTTGCTCCCTTAAGTAAGATAGTGGCCGCAGAAACCGCATCCTCAACCCTTGGCAGCAACCCGGACACGATGCCAATTGTTGCGATACCGACCATCTGAGTGAATGACAGGATTGCCGCAACGACTCCAAGCCATAGCTCAGGGCCAGAAAACCCCTCCTCCTGGCCATTAAACAGGTCCACAACCGAGCCGATCCATCCGTCCCGCCACAGAACAAAGGTCAGGTACATCACCCCGGCGCCGACAATCGTCTGAAACGTCTTGTTCTCTTTCATGGTCTGTTCTTAAAGGTATTTTTCGGCGAGCTTTTTCAGCATGTACTCGATGGCGTACTTAATAACCATAGAGAAAAGCATTGCCACGATCGGGTTGCCAAAATTGCGATCGCCAAGCAGGCGACGGCGATCACGCAAGAGAATGGTCTCAAGCTCAGCAACAGCGGCTTTCTCTCGCTCTCGCGGGTCAGTGTACGATTCCGTTGCCTCAATAGCCCTGGCAGCTGCCCGCCGAGCCAGAACTCTTTGCCCTGATGTCATTCTATTTGGATGCACGCTTCACCTCTGCTACCAGCTTCCGCAGCTTGGCGTTACTGGTGGTAAATGTATTGTAAGGATTAACACCGCTGATAGTTGCAACCAGCTCTCCACTTTCTGTGAAAAATCCGCACCCGCTGTCGCCTGTCACTGCTAGCTGACCAACCAACATAAGCCCATTCGGCTCCATTGCAGCCCCTGGAGAAAAGGACTGCTCCAGGGAATCTTGGTCGTGCTGCACAGAGATCTCTTCAACGACTCTGCCTGAAAACTTGCGGCGATCTGGAAAAATCACCTTTCCAGACATAGAAGGCGTGAAGATTGAATGATACCCCTGCCCGTACCCAAATGCCGAAACTCGCTGCCCAATAGGCTTCTGCAGCGTGGCGATCACCACTGGCTCAGCCTCAACATCCTGAGAGGTTTTTACCACTGCAAGGTCGCAGTCCTTGTACCCCCCAGCGAACTCCGCTTCGTAGCAGATACCGCGATCGTAATCGGTAACGATAATTGCACCACTCCGCTGCGCCACGCAGTGGTAGCACGTGGTAAACAACCCGTCGCCGATGTAGGTACAAGAACTGTAAGCTGGATACGTGCCGTTTTCGTTGACGCTCTCAACAAACAGGCCGTGAGACGCATCTTCTGGATCGCCTGCCAAGCTGGCAGTTGCAAAAAAAGAAAGCAGCACGGCAGCGACGACTAGCCTAGAGAATACCAGCCAAGGCGACGATCGTAAGGAAAACATAGAAAATCGCAACTATTTCTGTTTGAGTTTGAAGTTTCTTTGACATTGCAAGAGCAGTGCGGGGGCTGGAGTCGGGCACCTGCGGACTTTAGACTCCCTAGATAAACCAGCCCACACCGCACAATGCCGCAAAAAAAGCAAAGCACACGGAAGCCGCCTCAGTTGCAGGGCCAGCTCGCTCAATGTGCATTGCTTGGTGCTGATTTTACCATGAAAATGGAAATAGGTCAAAACGGCGGGGGCGGTGCCATTTCGATCGTCGACAGCCCCTTGCAAGAGCCCTCCGGAAACGTTCCAGACACGATTCGCCAAAAGTGGCCATCTTTGGTCACTGTGATAGTGTCGGGCTCCATAAGGGCCCCGCTGGACGCCAGCTCGACGGCTTCATAGCAATTCTCTGGGAATTCATTCAGCGACCGCCTTTCCCACCACGACTTGGCCTTTTGCTTTGCAAACCCGTCATGCTCAATGCAAATCCACTCCGGTATACGCTTTCTGGTCAGATTCCCCGCCTCTTCAGGGTCGATGTGATTACACAGGTAGGTCGCCTTGAGGGACGGGGACTTCGCTGCATCCTTGGGGTTGTGGATTTCGTAGCTGACATTTTCCACCCTGTAGGCATACTGCTTCTGCGGACCCAGCACATGACAGTTTGAGTTGAATTTACCGTGCTTGCGCCTTTCAACCTCGGCGTTGCAGACGCTGCACCTTTCGTCGCCAGGGCCGATAGGGGCATCACACTTCTCTTCGCCTCCACCTGCGTCCGTAACGCCAGCACATCGCCTGACCGCAAGGTCTCGCCCGCACTCTTCCGGGAAGAGTGATCCAGACTTGATAACACCTGGGCAGATCTTAGTATCTGCTGGCACGACAGTTTTACATATTGGGCATTCCTTGGTTCGCATGACGCACCCGCAATCTCCGCACCGAACATCCTCGGCGTCAACATACTCTCCACAGTCTGTGCAGTGGACGCGTTTGGCCTCTTCCTTAGGTCGTCCGTAGTTCGGATCGTCTGGAGACCCCAGCCTGTCAAAGTTGCCCCCGAAATCAAGCACAAGAAAGTCTTTCTTGCCGGGGCACTTTCTCATTCCACGACCAATAATCTGGTAGAAGAGTGAGTGCGAGTGGGTTCCTCGGCAAATTGCAATGGCGTCAACGTTTTTAGCGTCAAACCCTGTTGTGAGCACCCCGCAATTGACAATCCATCTTAAGCTTCCGTTCAGGAAGTCCACGGTTGTTTGGGATCGCGACACCGCCCCGGTGTCGCCGGTGATGATCCTTACATCCTCATGGGTGGCCTGTATGAGTGCATGCTTCAGGCAATCGGCATGGAGTACCGTTGTTGCAAACACCAGTATCTTCTTGCGGTCCACAGTAGCGGAGAGGATCTCTTTGACATTCTCCTCGACCTTGGTCATAAACTCGATGCTCATCAAGCCTTCGTCGAAATCGCTCCCCACTTTAGGAATATCCGAGAGATTGACTTCCGTTACGTGTGGAATCCGCCATCCTGTGACGGCGCCGTCTTGCAGCATCTTTGCAAGCGGTACGGCGTAGATGCAATCATCGAACACCTTCCCCTCGCCATAGATCAATCCAGAGCTGAGGCGAAACGGAGTAGCTGTGAGCCCGAGCATGACGCATCGCGGATTGTATTTCCGGATCTCGCTCACGAGCGATCCGTATTCGCTACTTTCACGAGGCGGAACCTGGTGAGCCTCGTCTACAATGATGAGATTCACCTGGCCCAGCTTGTGAGGGTCTTTTGCAATGCTCTGGATCGTTCCGAAGGTCACCGATCGCCCAACGTCATAGCGGTTAAGCCCTCCGCAATACTGGCCAATGTCTATGCCTGGATCCAGCCTATGCAAGGCCATAGAGTTTTGAGAGACAATCTCTTTCTGTCGGCACAGGACAAGAGTCTTTAACCCAAGCTCAGCAAGCTTAGTAGCGATCATCGCAATGACGACTGACTTCCCGCTGCCGGTGGGCATTTCAATAACGGGATTGCCACCAGGATTATCCTTGCAGAAATTGAAGAAGCAGCTCACTGCCTCTTCCTGGTACGCATAAGGTTTTAATGTCAAACTCACCGCTTTTGGCCCTCAGCTCAATGTCGCGTTCTATGTCTGCAATGCAATCCAACACTCCGAATCGCCATCTCCACAGGTCATGCTTTAGCCCAACCGCTGCAAATACTTGACGACCTTGAATGCGATGAAATGGTCGTATCACATATTCGCCGTCCCTGATACGTCTAACAGCCTCCGCAAAGTACTGATCGTCGCTTGGGAATTCGCATCGGCTGAAACATTCAGGTAAGTCGCCAGCATCGCAATTCATTCTCGCTACTCTCCTTGACCAGCCAGTCGTGTGTGGATGTCACCACCTTAAAGTATTTCCCATTCGTGTCAAGCTGCTCTACTGCAATTATATCGAGTTCGACAGGCTTGGCCATCTCAACGAAAAGCTTTATGGTCCTCGGCAGCTCTTGGCCGAACCTGTGAATAAAAATCCCACGACAGACTCGGTCTGCCGTGGGACACGGTTGCTTCTTAATCTCGGAAATCCGCATCAGAACCAGCCTTTAACCTCTTCTTCAGATGCGTTGACAGTTCCGCCGCTTCCTTCGGCGATGGTCTTTTCGGCGGTTACCTCACCGGTATATTTCCGGAACTTCTTGGCACGGTTCTTGTCCTTGTAGCCATCTTGGCCAGGCTCAACATAGACCGCTGCCACGCAGTGAACGCCGACGATGTCAGAAGTGTCAGACAAGCGATTACGCCCATTGAATACAGCCAGGTCGTTTAGCTGTCGCATGCTAATCGCCACCGATCGCTCGTTCCCTTCGAGCATGAACTTCTCGAAAATTCGCCGGTTGTCATACCGACCGCCGATGATCCGAAACTGAACGTCGACATACTGATTTCCAGTGGCGGACTTCTTCAGATCCGCCGCAATGCCCTCAAGGTGATAGTCCGCAGGAGGCACTGGCGAGAACTCGCCCGCAGGCACATCGCTCTCTACGGCGTGTTCAATTTGTCCGCTAAGGTGTGAAAGGTTACCGCTCAATTCTCTGCTCCATTATAAAGGTAGGTTGCAAGGTCTTCCATGCTTATCGTATCTGGCAGGTCTCGCCTACGTGACGCAACGTAGCTTGGATGACTTTGTGTTCGCAAAATGCGTCGGCCCGAAGTGGACGCAACGCTGGTTTTCTTTCCGAAATCTGACTTCTCTGTTCTGACGTAATCTTCTCGGCATGCGTAAAGACATTCGTCAGCCCACTCCATCGTGAGCGAACAGGCTTTCTTGGACAACTTCGGCTGAATTTGGTCCCAGCTGTTACCGAGGAAGTCAGTCGCTGTACGCACTTCGTGGTGAGCCAGTATAACAACTGTTTTGCCAGCGTCAACAGCGTCATCGAGAAGTTCTAAAAACTTTCCCCAGCGTCGAGCAATTTCCAGAGACCCCTTGCCCCACGACCGATCAAATCCAGACTTGTCTAGATCGTCTTCGATCATCTTCTCAAACCAGTCGCCAGAGTCGACGACGATTGTCTCAAATGGTCCGGACACTAACTCGCTAATAGCAGACATAACGTCTGACGCAGACTGTAGAACCTCTGACGGGATTCTTGCACAGTCAATGTCGCCGGACCCGTCCTCAACTTCAACGATGATAGGATTCTTCAGCTTTTTCGCCGCCCAAGTTGTCTTGCCGACACCATGCTCTCCATAGACCATAACCTTCCTTGGCCTTGGTTTTTTTCCGCTGATAATGCTGTCAAGAAATGACATCAAGCTGACCTCTCTTGCTTAATTCTTTAGCTTCATTACACCGCTCCAGAAGCTCGCCTCTCGTGAAAATCTCGGTGCTTGACATAGCCTCACGCTGGGAATAGCACAGACAGTCATCGGCAACATACAAGAACTCACATTCAACGTCGCCGCCGCGAGAGGTGACTTCAGCAACACGCATTATAGGCTTTACCCCGATCTTGTCAAGCCCTGGGCAGGCAATGTCATGCAGCTTTGACTCAAAAAATGACCGAAGCCTTGCTGAGAACTTCCTAAGTGTCTTGATGGTCGACTGCTCTGGCTTCGACCTGGTGTATGCACCCTCCTCAGCTTCCTTGATTCGCAGCTCAAAGTAATTGTAAAACCGCATCCAATCATCGTCGGTGATGCGAACGCACGTTTCGTCGGCCTCTTCGCGAGACCGGAACTCTACTGAATTCATGGATCTTCCCGTTGTCAGGATGTTTGATAAGCATGGCGGCATAGACAACCGCCAATGTCGATACGACACATCCTAACATAGGGTCGGTGGTTAACGCAACCCCTAGACCACCAATAAACAGAAAAATTGTCACGGCGTTTCCGCCAGCACTGCTAGTTAGTAATCGATACAGGAATGACTTTCTGGACATCTTCAACCTTAAACCTCGCAATCTTTAACCCGAAGTCAGCCATATCGTCAGAGAATTTCTGGCTGACGCGATGTGACACAATGTCGCCGACTGACTTTGCCTTGGAGACGATTTCGCAGACTTCTGCTCTTGCCACTAAGGCAATAGCATTCTCCCAGTCCCCAGATGCTCGCGTCCGCAACTGGACAGGATTGTCTATCGAGATAAGTAGTGTTGCATTGACGATTACCGGATCCCCTCCCCCGGTCGTAAGTTTCTGTATTCCGCAATCGAGTGGATACTCATACCTCGGGAGATATTCGACCTGAGTGAGAGCTGGGCAGTACAGCCTTGGCCACCGCCTTTCCGATACGCCAAGCGGACAGTCAACAACCATATACTCGATAGATGTAGGGCGTCTGGCAATCTGCGGAAGAAGCTGTATGAACGGTTCTATGAAATTTCCCAGCATATCAAGAATATTCACAGATGAACCTCGCCATTAAGTTTCTTTCTTGCCGAAGATTTCGCCCAGCTGTCTCTTTCATTGCTTCCCACGGCGTGATTGTGCCTGCCGCAAGCCTCCGGGCCATCGCCTCGTTGCCACGCGACAGGCAGAACACGATCTTGATCGTCTTTGGCGCAATCCCAGTCCTGCTAGCAATGTCGGCAACCAGAGCAGCGCACTGCTTGGACCGTGAGTTTTCCGGTATGCTTGCCCCAAGCTTTTCCAGCTCTGCGAAAATTACCCTGCTTACGCCGTTGTTTTTTGACATATCTGCTCACAGTAACATTGGTTCAAAAATTGGCGTCTTGCCGCCAAGAACGATCCCGCAACCGATCATAGGCTTGCCTGAGTATTTGACACCATACTCCTGTTGGTGATGCTCCCAGTCAACCCCGCATCCAACCTGCATTCCAAACACACGGTTCCGCAGGTTGGCACAAAATTCAACGCCAGCTTGGGCATGATGATGGCCCTGCACTACGCTATTGAATTCGGCCTTTGCGTTGTTGAATGCAGCAATCCTTTGCCCGCCTTTGCCGCGATCGCCATGCTGGTATATTACACCATCAATAACGATTTGTCCATACCGATAATGGACATTCCAGCCCTTTGGAAGTAGGAATATTTCTCCAAATTTTCTAAGCATCTCTTCCGGTATGCCAACCTCCTGGGCCCACCTGTACGGTAGCACGTCATGGTTCCCCAGCATAAGGTCAGCCTTGGGAAACGCCTTAACCAGCTTCCGGATCTGCTTCATTGCCTGCGAATATTCCCCGAGAGGATTCTTCTGCTGTGGCTTTTTTGTGTGAAACGAGAGCGCACAGTTGTCGACAATGTCACCGATATGGACAACTCGGTTGCACTTCCACTTGCGGTAGGTTGCTCTGAGGAAGGTGATATACCCTGGGAGCATGCACGGGCAGTGGGTGTCGCCGATTATCAGTACGTTACTCACAGGCCACCCTCTGAAATTTGGACAGACACACGCGCACCCCTGGGGTCGCTCGATGGACAAATGTGCTTGGTGGCCACTAGCCGACATACCTGGCCGTCGTCCTTCCAGCAAATCCCATTGAGAGCGTCCATGACCGCCTTGGCAACGTTATCGATGTCCGGACGCTTGCAGTGCATTCTGATGGGGTATGGGGACTTCCGCTGTTGCTCTCGCTTAGTCAGCGGAAACCAAGCACAGATATGCAAAGTGACTGGACCATCAAAAAAAGAGCCGGAATGCTTGCCTGCTTCGGCAATCTTCCGGCGAAAGTCATCGATTGGGCCAGACGGGTTATAGGCCCAGCCCCCCGGCCCGAATCGAGCCCGAGGCTGGGCGATTGGAGTCCCTAGAATTGTGAATTGCACTGGCTTTGGCATTGTTCGGCTCACATCCTGGTAAGATAGCTGGAGCGACTATAATACCAGGACGCTCGCCGAATGTCAATTTAGTACACGTATCCTGTTACCCACGGGGAAAATTCAATCTCCGTGGTTGACGCGCCGACGCCGACAACAACAACATTGTCTAGGCTTGCAAGGTCTGCCGATGGCGCAATTGCGCCACCCTCGGACAAAACATAGAGACCGCCTTTGACTATTGCGGCACCAATCTGGAAAATTGCACCCGGTTTGATTGCCGGAATGCTATCGTCGAGAATGCCAGATACCATAGCCACTCTCTGGGCATTTATCTTGTCGGCGTCAGTGCAGTCGCAGACATACCATTTCTCTAGAGAAGAGTCGTAATAGAGCACGTCACCATCGGACACTGTCTCTCCAATGACGACCATCTCCATAGATGATCCAACAGCGGTCGGATAAACGTCGCCAGCGACGGGAACAAGATCAGGCATATTTTCCTCTCAGTTTAGTTGTTGTTTTCCAGGCTGCTAGCAACAGCGTCAAACCTCGGATTGTCAGTGTCGAAGCAGCCGGAGCCAGCAAGTATCTCTCTTACTGATTGGCACGTTGATCCACTGAACTTCGTACACCCCTGTTTGCATGTAGACTGGCTCCTTGCGCCCCAGTGCTCACACAGTTTGCAGTGTCTGATCAGATTGTGCTGGGCTTGCCTCATCGATTGCGAAATCTGGCTTTCTGGTTTCGTTCCAGACACAACAATCCTCAGGGGCTGCCCACAACACTCGACCTTAGCCGAGCGGTCTACAATGTGAGTTCTCCCGCACGTTACACACTTTCGGGAACTCACCAGGCCCAGCTCCCGCTAACGACGCCAATATCTGCATACCATTCGGCCTGCGTGATAACGATCGGAGTAACGCAATCCTCGTCTAACCCGGAGATGCTGCTTGTGCATCCAGATCCAATGTCGTACTCGGACTTCGCACCGGTGATCGTTAGAGTAAACCCATCCTCGAAGTCATTCGGGTCGAGCGATGACGAAGCCGACCCCCCAGACTCAAATACGTGCTTGTTGAGTGAACTGCATGATATAGTGTACGTGAACTCTAGGCCGAATGATGCGTCGTAGTATGGTTTTCCGTATGGAGCTGCCTGAGTTTGTGTCTCCCACTCCAGCGTCATATTGTAACTGTACGAATAGAATGCCGGTCCAAAATTCCAGTCAGCGCAGTCATAGTCTTCGCCTCCAAACGGCGAGTCATACCATCGCACCAACTGTCCACTTGACGCACACAACGAACTAATGCGGTGCGTGTAGTATGGCTCAAGCGGATCGTCACCGTCCCCGGTTGATGGAGATTGATTGCACCGAAGCACCGTCCCTGTGGCCCACGGCGCCGACCCGCTTCCTGCTGTGCTGCACCTGTAGATCAAATCCCACGGCTCCCACCCGCTGATCGTGAAATCTGGCATCCAGTAATCATCTAGAAACGACGGGTCATCTTGATAGAGATGGTTTCGCGAAAGTTTCTTGACAACCTTGTATGCGCAGTTGGTTGCTGGTGCTGTCCAACACTGCTTAGTAAACACGGGCGTCTCGCCGCTTTCATCAACCGCAACCTCAGAGCTGCCAATAGTGAAATCTTCTACCGTGGCGCTTGTCCATTCTGCCGAGAATGAGTTTGGTGCGTTAGACGACCTAGATACCGTCAGGATAGCGTGTGCTCGGCCAACGGCGCCGGACAGCAGATAATTGCCAAATCCAAGCAGGTAGGCGTGTGTTGGCGTAACACGCAGCTCAAACGAGAACAGCTCGCTAGAGGGCAAGTGGCGACTCGGTTGCCCAATCTCTGCCGTTGTTCCGTCTAGCGTTATTGTCTGCAGGTCGGTGTCAATGACATAATCGACCGAGTCGATCGTAAACGTGACCTCCCCTTTCATCTTGAAACGAAGGTGCCACGCCTCTTTCCCGGTGATGAAAGACGATGGATCAACTGGACCGTCAAGGTCGACTTGATTAGAGCCGGACCCATTCGATGCTGACCCGCCAATTCCTGCCGACCAACTTCCAGCAGAGAATAGCTCGATTTCAGAGCACTGGCCACAGCACAGACAAGAGCCTGCCCTATTTTTAGCTGGCACCGCAATCCTCCCAGTTGGCAACGTAGAGACCATTGATTGCAACGGCTTGCGTATAAGAGCTACCGTTGACAGCTTCTAGCCCCATGTTAAAGACAGTTGCCGTGATGCCGCTGCTTTCAGCATCTAGTGCAGCCGCAAGCGTTGCGTCAGTTCCGTCAAAACTAAGGTAGTAAAGCGTGCAAGTGGCCTTGCCAAGAGTCGTACCAGACCTGGCCGGAATCCCGCCAGAAGGCGTCAAAAATATGCGGAATGGAGAGCCCTTGTCCGCAAACACATAGTTGCCGTCGCACCAGACCGCAAAGTAGAAGGCGTCATTTTCGATATGAATTCTGTTCGGGTTGTGCACCAGAACCTTCATGTCGGCTAATGACTTCCAGTCGTTGATCTCGCTTGGTGTCGCGTCAAGGATGTCTTCCGCTGCTGGTCGGTTGACGGTCCGGACTTCATCCGAGTCCAGTCGATTAACATCCGAGCCTGGAGTATAAGTAGAAACAACATTGCACTCAACAGAAGGAGCGATAAACTCATTGTATGCAGATCCGTCAGGGGATGTGTTGGTACGAGCGAGCCCAGCGTGGGACGGTGTCGCAACAAGGATGATCTTATTGAAGTCAAGGTCCACGCTGTTCCGGCCAACGCCCATGCCATTCATGGCAAAGTTGCGTAGGTCGACAGCGACTTTCCTGCTTTTGAATCCGTACATTAGACCCTCAGAAACTTTCCGGTTCCGGTCTTAAAGTTGATTTGCGGATCACTCCTGAAGAAGTCAAGCGGCGGGATGCCTCCCTGCTTACTCTTCTGATGTGGAAGGCCGTTCGACTTCATATAAATAGGCCCTACCGAAGCAGGGTTCTTAGGGATAAGAAGGACGCGAGAAGTGGGGTCGTCCGCGATGGTGTTCACTACTGAGTCAGCCCGAATCCTCACCTGTTCCCAGCCGACAGTCCTATCCTCAACTGTTCCGTCATCCTTAAGATTTTTCAGCTCATATTGCTTGCACTTAATCGTGTATGCAATCTTGTACGTGTACTGGAACCCGCCGCCAGATAGCGGCATTCGCACGTACTGCCAGTCGATATTCGCAATCTGAGCCTGATAGGGATCAAAGCCCTGCCAGATATCCTTGTTGCATCCGTAGATTCGCTCTCGTATCTTGTTCAGGTTGAAGGAGTTTTCGTACTGAGTAACCGTTGCGACGTAGGCACAGGACTTGCGAGTAGTGGGCGAAGCGTATAGCATGCCGGTTGGCAACACACACTCCTCGGGACCAGGGTCTTCAACAGACGGATCTTCTGACCATGCCGTCTCTGTCGACTCTTCGATCGCCCATGAAATTAACGGGTCAAGCTCTTCTGGATCAGTGGGCGGGGCCACCTCACCGGCATCTGTCGGAGACTCGTCGGTATAGTCGACGGTAACGACGTACCGGTATGGGTTAATTGAGTCCCGTTCCGCAGACTTAGAGGTAGCTATCAGGTATGGCCGAATGAATCCGCTAACCGGGTTGACATAAACCGTCTCGCCAATTACCGGGACGCCGGTTTGAGACATCGCCTGCATTGCGTCAACGTCAGATGGTACGGTTGCACCATCGAAGATGACCTGGAACTCAGTTTGCCACGACCGAGAAAGCCTCGGTGTTGCAGACGACAGGTCCAGCGTTTCGCTGCCGGTCTCATTTCGAATCTGGCACACTGTTGACGTAATGGGCACTAAACAGCCCTCCCTTGGATAGCTTTGATCATTTGATCGGCTTTCTTATCTACCTTTCGCTGCCGCTCTCTCGCTTCCTGCCGAATGGCCTCAAGCTTAGCGTTGCGTGCCCGGTCTAGACGCTCTTGGACAATCGCTTCCTTCCTGGCTTGCTGACGCACCTGGATAAACCTGTAATCTTCACCGCCTTTTGAAAGGTCGGCTTCAGGAGATCTCTGAGATGCTTGGGCCTGAACCGTTTGCGTAAACTGCTTAACACCAGCAACACGGGCGTCGGCGGCATCCTTGATTGAACGCTTAATAGCATCGGCACGGTCCTTGATGGACGACACCTTGCTGTCAATTGCGTCCTGTCGATCTCGCTTAGCCTGAGCCGCAGACAGCCTTGACTTTTCTTTGATCAGCTCAGACTCCTTCCTGGCTGCAAGTAGACGATCCTTCAAGAACTTAGGCCCATTGAAGTAGACTTGCCCCGGATTCCTTGACGCAGCGTTCTCGGCCTCCTGCTCGATGATCTCCTTGATGATCGATTCGGTAGTCATGATGCGGCTGTTCTTGTAGTCAAGCGAAGCACGATCAAGCATTTGCTGAGCCTTCTGCTGCTCTGTCATTGTATCTAACAGCTTCGCCTCGGACTCGGCACGCTCTTTGGCAGCTTCGGCAAGTCGCTTCTCTTCATGTGTCTGGAATCCCAGCAGCTTCGCCTGTTTATCAAGGACATCCTTGATCCTCAGTTGAGCCTCATACTCAGTGGAAGTCCCGTTGAGCATTGCGTTCCATTCGTCCTTCCTTCGGTTGATCCAGTTGTCCTCACGCCCTCCTTCTCCCTTCTGAGACCAAACCTCATTTGCGTACTGCAGACGCTTTAGGTCATCTCCAATAAGGTCGAATGCGTACTTCAGTGAAGGTGCAAGGTCTTCGCCGATATTGATCATCAGCTCGTTCATGTCGTTCATCATAACACCCCATTTGCCCTCCAGGGTGTTAGCTCCGTCTTCAAGGCGATTCGCGAACATGCCGCCCTCGCTAGTCATGTTCTCCAGCGCTTTCAGGACGTGAGCCGACGAGATCTTGCCTGCTTCCATGGCATCCAGGAATTCGCTCATATCGACCCCTGCTACCTTTGCAATCTCGGACAAGCCAAACCCGGCATTGATGAGCTGGTTTTTCTCCTGGCCCATCAGCTTTCCGTTGGCCTGGATCTGAGCAATAGCCTCGGTCAATCGCATCATCTTCTCGCTATTGCCACCGGCGACAGTGCCGATCTGCTTCATGATTGGGACGATCCCTTCAATGCCATGGCCGTAGCTCACCCACTTGCCAGCACTGTCCGTCAGCTGCTTTGTCGTTAATGCCGACTCCCTAGCGATGGCTCGGAACTGCTCAACAATCATTCCGCCCTCCCACTTGCCGACAACCGACTGCAAGTCAACAAGCTGGGTTTCAAACTCAGCAAATGCGGTGGCTGACTTCCCGGCTAATGCGGCTGCCGATATAACAATGCCTACTCCAGTTGCAGCACCGACTGCTCCACCAGTGGACAGCCCGCCGAAGCCAGCTGCCAAGCCAGCCAATCGTCCAGCTGCACCGTACCGAGCACCACCAACAAGCGAACCCGCAGCGCCGCCAACGTTGCCAGGCATCTTTGAAAATGCGTTGCTCCGCCTCTGTGCGTCAAGCTTCATCCGCTCACGAGTGATTCGGGAAATTGACGAAGAGTGGGAGCGGTTTGCAGCCGTTGCTGCTTTAACGGCAGTGGTCTCCCGCTTGATAGATGCGGCCGACTTCTCGTGCTCGATCCTCGCCTTTTCAGCGAGTCGGTTGTGCTGACCCTTGGTAATCAAACCCTTTTTCAGAAGCAGCTCAAGCTGCTTCATCCGTAGGTTATATGTGCCAAGCGGTGACAGCGAGTCCTTGAAGGTCTTCTTTAGAAAGTTGGCCTGCCTAGCACTGCCCTTTACGCCCTTGACAAACCCGGCAGTGTCCGCCATGATGTCATAGCGAAGCTTTCCGATTGTGATTGTTCTTGGCATTTTCGTTCAGGCGTGCTAGCGCAACTTCGGGAGAGACCATTTCAGACTGTTGCTCTTCCATCTCTGAAAGCTCAAAGGCGATCCACTGGTCTATGATAACGGGGCTTACAGTGTTCATCCAATAGCAAGGGTCATCGATGCCGAGACCCTTGCATATCTTGAAGACCATTCTCAACACGTGGTTGCTCTGGAACTGCTTTATCAGCCGCTCTACTCGCCCGTGTCGTTTTTTTCAAGCTCGTTGTTTACTACAGCGATCGCTTCCATGATTGGATCAAGCGACTCACTGGCTAAAGAGAGAACCTCATCGAGATCAGATTCTTTGAAGAGATTGTTGCCTTCACTGTCGCATAGCTGGTCGATCAGTGAATAGGCTCGACGGCGTGCATGCTGCTCGGGAATTGCGTTTCCGCTTTTGTCCCACAGCGCACCGATGCGTCGACATCGCAGCAATTCCGTTCGCTGCTTGATGTAAAACTTGCCCAAGAGTTCATGCTCAAACTCTTGGACTTTCGGCTTGAACCGATCAACTAACGTCGCTTTCGTCAAAGTCATCTTGAAAATCTTGCTCCAGGGAGTCGAGCGTATCCTTGTCAGGATCATAATCGGCAGGCTCGACACTGCTCACTTTTGATCCTAAGATTACTTCGACCTGTTTTTCAATCTCCGCCTTATCTAGTGGCGAGATTCGAGCAATAAAGCAGACTTTCGAACCATCCTTCCACGACTTGTAGCCAACAGTCGTGCCATCCACGACAACCTTGTACTGCGGGAGCGTCTCCCGCTTTCCAGTGGCAAAGTTGGCTGCTTCGTGTGAAAGTAATTGAACTTGCATTTTTGCTCCAGGTTAAATGTGTTCGCTTACGCTTCCGCTGTCCAAGTTGGCCCAGTGTCACCATCGAATGCGAACGTGACGTTCACAATCGCCAGCTCATTATTGGCAAGGTCAGGAAGGTTAAAGTCGGTGACAAATCCGGTGCCAGCCAGGATTGCACCAGCCGCGCTTCCGGTGTTTTGCTTGACGAACGTGACAGTCAAGGTGTCAATCGACCCCATGATGCCAGTGCCGGTTGCAAGGTCTGCACCGAAGTCGTAAGTCGGATCAAAGATGATCTCAAGCTGACACTCTCCTGGGTCAGTTAGATCACCTGGAATGTACTTCATGAAGCCAGCGCTGTCAAGACAGCTCGCGTCAATCTTCTCAAGCACAAAGTCGGGCAGGCTAATCGACCGGACGCATCCAGTGATACCATTGGTGGTGAGCACGGCAGTAGTGCCGTTCCCGGTCATACCTTGATAGGCCACTTCTAAGCACCTTCAAAAGAGTTGTAAGAAACATCAAAACTTTGAACAGACCTGAATTGCCATTGGTCTGTTCCATCGTTTGGCTTATCCACTAGGTGGATGATGCCGGTATTTTGGCTAATACCTCGAATTGGCGTACCGGATACAACGCCGATCAGCCCATTCAGTGATTCTTTAATTGCTTGCATGACGAGATCGGCTTCAAGCCGTGACCTCCCATATGCTTCAATCCTGACAGTTGCGGTCTCGAATCCCACAAAACCGTTGAGGCAGTTTTCAGCACGTTCCGTCACAACATACATCAATGCAGCTGGACGTTGCGAATCCTGATTGATTACGTCTGTGTGGAGCCTCTGTCCGATCAGGTCAGTGACCGCTGTGCTGCCAAGCAGCGTTGTCGACAATGCTCCAAGTACCGTCACGCCTTAGGCCACCTTTCTTTAATGACTCGAACGATTGCAGCAACCTGCTGTGTAGCGGTCTCCTTAGCTGCTGGCTCAAGAAACGGCATCGGCTGGATCCTGTCGATGTCATTCACGCCGCCCCACAAATAGTGAGCAGCAGGCTTCGGGTATGAGGCTGCCCCAAACTCAAGCAGGTGACCGAATCCAAACTTCTTCGCCTCTGGCCCGACAATCACGACAACAGGAGACTTCTTCCTGCGAATAGTTGGGAGAGACTTAATCTTAATAGAACGTGACAGGTCGTCGTGGTTGCCCGAGGCCCTCTTGGCGGCTGCCTTGTTGCTCCACTTTTCCCTAGTTCCAGTGTTTCGCGAGTTACCTGGGGTGCCGCCTGAATATGGCTGCCGACTCTTAATCGCTCTGACATTGGCAGCAGCTTTCTTCTGAACAATCTTTGCAGCGGCAGTCAAGGCAGGTTTGACGACCTTGGCCTTCATGCTGTTGTCAAGTGCCCCGAGGGACTTGATGATTTTTGCCAGGTTATCCTTAACCTCACCGTCAATCAGCTTCGACGACTTCTTGCGGCCTTTTTTAACTGACTTCGCAGACTGCTCAAGGTTTTTAAGAATTCCCATCGTTCTCGCCGCGAAGCTCTATCCTTCGCTCTGATTGCAATCCATCTGTGTCAATGATCGCTACTATTCCGTACTTCTTGCCATCAATGGTGCATCGGTCGCGGACTGTAATGTCAGCAGCGCCATAGAACTCACCAAAAGCAACATGAGTGGTCTTTTCGTTGACCATTCTACCGCGAAGAACCTCACCGCCGACAGTGGTTACGACTTCGCAAGGCCAGGTGTTGCCAACCACGTCCCAGTCGCCGTCTGTTTCGTATGTGGGGCGATTGAGGGCGTCAACGGTTCCGTCGTGGCGAGTAAACACCGCCGTCCATCGCCGTTGACCGATTCGCTTTCGATATGCCATTAGTAAGCTGCCCGCTCAAAGAGACTGATGATTCGATCGTAGGCGACTTCCTGGCTATGCAGTGCGGACCCCTCTTGCGCTGGATCGAAGAACCACTTACCGATGCAGAGCAGTATCGCTTGCTTAAAGATTCGTGGGACGGTTGTTGGCCCGCCGTATCCTGCAACAAACGTGACCTGAACAGCGTTCGGGTTGTCTGGCTGCACAGGAGGCCACTCAACCTCTGGGGCCCTGAACACCACACCGCGTCCTGCGTCGAATACATACTCACTCGTAGCCAACGTCTGGGTGGACCCGTCCGTGTCGACATATTGGATGAGCGAAACCGACTGCACCGCATCCTTGTGCAATACTATGCCTTCAGAGTGGTCACAAGTCTCTGCCCAGTCAAACTGGGTTTGCTTGTATGTAGCTGTAACAACCTGCTTGTCCAGGTCGTGCTCAACGCGGTCCGTGGCTGCCTCCATAAGCAGAGTCAGGCCATCGTCATGCGTGGTGTCGTCAGGCGACAGTCTCAGGTGAGACTTCACTTCCGCCAGTGTCACCGGTAGCGACGCTGGCTGGCTCGTTCTCTGCAATGTCCAGTGTACTGTCATCTACAGATTCATCCTCAGGACTCTCGACAACTCTTGGTGCAAGTTCGCCACTCTTCAAACGCTTCGTGTTTGGCTTGATTTTTGACGCTGCACTTTCGAGCTTCTCTTGAAGTTCCTTAGACTGTCTTGCAACAAGCGATTTGTATTTCTTTTGCGGAACAAGCACGCCAAACTTCACGAGGGTCTTGAAGACACCCTCTTTCAAGTCAGCCTGCTCTACCGCTTGGCCCACCTGGTATCCAGAGCGGGCCTTTGTGAAGCAGTATTTAGCCATTAGCCAGTGATGGTAATCTTTCCGAGTACTTCGGGGTTGGCGACCTTGAGATCGATACGCTCAGTGCCGATGACGCCAACTTGGTCGTTTTCCGCGTAAAGCTCGTTCAGAACCTTGAAGGACCATTGGCGACGATCACCAAGGTAGCAGCCGATTCCAAGGTCTCCGAAGACAGCCAGCAAGTCGCCAGCGGTCGACGCCGTCGATCCTGACATCACGTTTACGAAGTTCACTGGATACCCGAGCAGCATGGGACGCTGCGCGCCCTCCAGGTTTGCGATCGTGTTTCCGCCCGCTGCGTTCAGAAGGTCGCGGATTGGCCCATGAAGCAGGGTTGGGTTCATGTACCATTCGTTGACCGCACCGACGATTGGGTTGCCGATCGAAACCGTGCATGCCGTCAGGTCGTCCAGGCCCAGGGCGGCGACGGAGGCGACGTTAGTGTCGCTGACGTTTGAATCACCCTCGATTCCCGTAGTGTTTACGCCACCGCTGACTCCCAAGAACAGGTTGGTGTCCTCAGCGGTTGCCACCGAATAGGCGATGGACTCAACAACCGTATCCATGATCGAAATCACAGAATCCTCGCCAACTTCGCTGGACATCTTGACCAACGCAGCGATCTTCTTGGCGGTCAGATTGATCTGAGCGAACGTAACGTCGCTCTCGGTAATTGCTGCGGCTTCCGCAGGGTAGTAGACGGTAGCGTGCGCCGTCAACTTTGGAATGTCCTGCGTCAGGGCGGTCATCACGATGCGACGACACTTTTGGCGAGCAATGCCGCGTGTCTCAAGCAAGTTGATGAGCGTGTTCGCCAACGGCGCCGGAACGGTGAACCCGCCCTTTGCGTCAGTGCCGACGCTTTGAGCAGCCAAGATCTCACCGGCCTTGGTATCGCCATTGATGTAGGCCAGATAGCGGCTCGCCAGATACGCATCCTCTGCACTGGCAAAGTGCCGCGACTTCTGCCCCGATAGGACTCGCGGAAGCTTCACTGAATCATTCACAACCACGCCCTGAACCCCCGGAGTATCTTTGTCTTTCGTTCTTCGTGCGATGACTTCAGCGCGAGCCTTCGCGTATGCTTCAGCAGACTCAAGCTCTGCCTCAAATTCCTTAACCTTCGCGTTCAACTCCACAACGCGGTCGCCGCTGTCATCGTTGTCAAGCTCGACAAGCGTTTCCAGTTCAACGGTGACTTCTTCCAGCGATGCCTTGATTTCTTCAACAGTGCGAGCCATCTCTCTTTTTTCTCTCAAAGGGCTGTGTGTTTGCTAAATCTGCGTGTTACCACCATTCTTAGTGACACGCAGGCCACCGAAAGAGGGGTTAGCTGGCAATTATAGCATAAATTGGAAAATAGTAAAACTAACCGCCCAAATGGCGTCTTGCTCGCTGGATTGACATCCTGGCGAGGGCTGCGAGGGCAGGATTCATGCCAAAGGTGGCGACAGGAGTAGCCTGTTTGGCCTGGTGGCCAGCAGTATCGGCCCCTGGGTCAGTCACGGAGTCCACGAAACCAGCTTCTAACGCCTGCGGGGCGTCGTACCAGGTCTCGTTGGTCATTGCCTCCAGCAGCTCAGCCTGGTCCATGCCAGTCTTCTCCGAGTAGACTTCGGCCAGATCCCTGTCCATCATCTCCATTAGATCGGCAGTGTGCTTAAAGTCGCGGCAGTTGCCTACGGCCACGGTCCACGCACGGTGGATCATGTACTTCGCATTCTTGAACATCGAGACGGTGTCGGCTGCACATGCTATCAGTGTGGCGCCAGAGGCGCACAGTGCGTCAATATGCACATGAACCTTATGTGGGAACGCTTTAATTGCGTTGTATGCCGAAATGCTTTCAGTGACAACGCCACCTGGAGAATTAAGGTTGATCGTCACAGGCCCATCGTGGTCGCTCAGCGCCTCGGCTAGCATATCCGATGAGATCATGGTTTCCTCATCGGTGCCGATGACACCTCTAAACGTAATTACGCCGTTTTCGACATCATTTTTGAACCGCATTACTGTCGTCTCCCTCGCTTTCGCTTGCTTCCGGTTTCTCTTCCGCCTCTGGCTTGCCGCCAACGGCGTGGTAATCGTCTTTCAGGTCATCCACGGGTTGGAGCCCGTGCATTTCACGCACATCATTGCCGCTCACCGCTTGCTGCTGGCGAAGCTTTGACGTGTATTCAGCCAGAGAGATCTTGTCGTGAACATACAACACTGACGTATTTAGCTTATACTTGTAGCGCCCAGTGATACGCTGCTGCGGGCTCAGCATTTTCTTGTCCGCCTCGGCTTCGATCTTTCCGATCCATCGCCCGAGGCAGTTTGTCAGATACGCTGAGTTCCTCTCCGTGACGGACTTATACGTCGACCCGGTATTGTCGCCAAACACAGACTCAAGCAGGAAGATCATTGCCATTCCTTCACGCTGGAACTGGCGTTGCTCAACGTATCCACTGTTGTTTGTATCATTTGGAAGCACATGGGCGGTCATCCCGCTGTGGATTAGCGCGGTCTTTCCGGCCTTGTCCAATCCCCGGTGTGCCTTGTTAAATCCATCCATAAATTCCTGTCGATCCTTCTCGGCCTTAAATGCACCTCGCGGCGCCTCAAGGATCAGTCCAGGTCGCCCCGCATTGCGAAACATCGAGCCGGAAGCTTCTTGGCCAGCAATTGCAAGACCAAAGGCATCTTTCAGCAGATCAATCGGGCTATCGCCCCACAACCCGTTAGATGACAGGCCCATAACATAGAAAACTTCCTTGTCTTCTAGGACATACATCTGGCCATTGCTCAACTCGCGGTCTTTGAGCGGTCCAACCTCAGTCCCTGTATTAAGAGTGACAACATGATACCGCTCGCCGTCGTGGATGACGGTCTGTGCATTTGCGGCTTGGATCGGGTACAGTGCAACTGGAACTCCACGGGCGTTTCTTTCGATATAAAGTCGACCATTCCCATGCACAAGTGCGTCAAACATCAACTTCTCCATCACCGTGAAGCGATTGAAGAACTGCGACCCACTCGAAAACGCGACAGCACCAGGATCGCCAACAACCTTGGTCGTTACTGTTCCGCCATCAGACACAAGCTGCCTGCACTCGACTTCCATCTGAGCGATATGGCCAGTGATCTTTTGGATCGCCATATTGACTTCTGGGATGCCGAGAATCGTCCTGTAGGTTACCGGGATTCCAGCGGCGGAGTTCGCTGAGATGCCCAGCGCCTGCATGAGCCATGCCGCAGGACTCTTCAACCCGGATGTCGCGGTTGCGAACATCGTTCCGATATTGCTGATAGCTGACATATTAGTAGGTTAGAAATCCTGTGGTTCTTCCTGGCGACACCATGGCTCGGCTAAAAGCCATAGTTAAAGCCACGACTGGGTCAATCTTTTCAGCACACTCAGCCTTGGCATACATGACACGATCATTGCGGTCGGAAACCAGGACTGCGTTCTGGATACACCACCTAAGAAGCCTGTCGCCGTCGTGCGTGAACCGGCCATCGGCAATGGCTTGGCGCAGTTCACATATAGGCTCGTTGAAGTGCCTTGTGGACTGTGCCATGGTGACAGCCTCCAGCCCTTCGCTTTCCAGCCTTTCGCCAGTTGCTTGTGCCTGGTACGGGTCAAATGCGACTTGGTAGCATCCGTGCTCGCTGCACTGCTCCATGACGTCACGTTCGAGATCGGATAGCGGGTACTTCGACTGCCTGATGAGCCCCGAGTCGATGAAGTCGACAAACGGCTTCGCCGATGTGTCTCTCACTGTGTCGTGGGCAAGGTACGCAAACACCCTTCCTTCGTAGCGGTACACAGGGTGCTCATCACCGTGATCATCTTCCGCAATGTCACCAGTGTCAAAGCGAGCAACAATAGCAAATGCAGCCAAATCATCGCGGCTTCCAAGGTCAATGCCGCATCCGAAAGCGTCCGCTTCCGACCAGTCGCTAAGTTCACCTTCACATTTGTCATACTGGTCAATATCAAATGCACTGTCTAGATTGCTCACCAGGCGATTGCCATGATACCTGGTGAATCTGTTGAGTGCGACTTTGTCTACCCGAGCTGGCTTAGCCTGACTCTCCAGGTACTCTTCGGTCATCGTGACCCCGAGGCACGGATTGGCCTTCAGCCAGTTCGCTGGATCAAGCGGGTCGTCATCTTCGTCGAGTTCGTAGCTCAGCGTGAAGTATGATTCGTCGATATGATCGCCTACTGCAACGCCAGTTGCGTAACTCCACTCGGACTTCCACACCTCGGAGGAAGTTGACCCTGCCGTTGTAGTCACAATAAAAAGCGGCTGAGAGCGAGACCCGGAGCCGGTTTTCATGGTATTGATAAACTCCATTTGGTTGCCCTGCGAGCGAAACGCATGAAGTTCGTCGATCTGTACGATACTTGGGTTCAGGCCATCAAACGCCTTGTCGGAACCAACCGTAACAATGTGGCCTCCGTTGTGCCTGTATGTGATCTGCTTATTTTTGTGATCGCTCATCGAGGCAATATGCGGAGACTGCGCTCGCATACGGATGCACTCGGCCATCGTCACCTTGTCGGCCTGCTCTTTCTTGGAGGCGGCCAAGACAACCTGTGCGACAGACTCAAATACCCCGGTGATCGGGTTGCGATCGAATCCAGCCCCAAAAATACACAACGCAGCTGCGAGAGTTGACTTCCCGTTCTTTCTTGCTACGGAGATGTAAGCCTTGGTGAACCTTCGGCAGTGGTTGTCGACACGCTTCCACCCAAAGATAGAGGCGATCGCAAACGCCTGCCATGGCTGCAAAACGAACGGCTTGCCAACATCCTTGCCGATCGAATGTTTGATCATCGTCGGATAGAAGTCGCAAACGGCCCTCGCGTGATCGGCGTCAAAGTAATACGGAAATTCATCCGTATGCTGCCTTCGAAGGTCATTGATAAAGCGTCTGCAAGACCCGATCACCGAATTGCAGGCCGTGATTCTGCCGCCTAAGACGCCGTCAACGTAGTCGTTAATTACCCAAATGGGGTCATCACGGTCCACTGCCAAGCCTCGCCAAAAGATCGGCAACCTCATCATCAGAATCCTGACTACGGTCCACTGGCTTTGCAAGCGAAGCCCTTGCGGACGGCGTGAGGCCAAGCTCGGACATCAACTTCACGTGCAGCTGCGCATATCTCTGGTAGTTTGTCGCAGACCCGCTTGCCTTCTGGCCACCATCCCGCGTTATCGAGGTGTCGCCATTATCCTGAAGATCTTTTGCGCACAGCAGTAGCTGCCTGTAGTTTAGCACGTAGGCGGTCAACAAGTGTGCATCCTGTGTGCAAATGAGGCCCATCGATTGCAGCTTTTTGACAGTGTCGTCCCACAAATCTGACGACATCTTGTCGCCTTCGATAATGCTCGGCTTAGGCGGACAATCATCGTCCACGGGGATAATTTCCCTAACCCGCTCTGGATGCTTCTTTGCCGAGCCATCAATTGCGGCCAGCTTCTGGTTCTTTGGTCTAGGTGCCATCGATCAAATTATACCAGATTTTCCACGAAATGGAAAATATGACTAGCAGCGAATCCGATACGGGATCCCGAACACCCATCCGTGCATGACCTGGAGCCTTGGTGGGAGGTTTAGCCTCTTCCACTCGCCGCCAGTGAAGTGCTCGGTATAGGGCTTTTTGTTGACATTTTCCGTGAACGGGTCAATAAATCGCCACCCATCGCCAGGATGCGGCGGAGCTGATCTAGGAACAGCAGCCGGTCGATTCCTTGCCAGACCGCTGGGGATTTCGCTGGCTGGTGTCCAGGTTCCTGCGACATCGCATATCATATGGGGGAGATGTGCATCGAAGTCGTCAACGTCAGGGTCGACAAACCGAAAGCCGATTGGCGGATTGTTGTCAAAACTGGGACCGTTGCTTGCGGTTGTCAGTTCCCTTAATAGGTCGCGATGATCCATGGAAGATTAGCCCTGGTGACTCGTTGCTGTCTGTTGGTTGGAAATATGCACCACTTTCGCTTGGGTTCATGAACTCAAACATCAGGAAGTTCGCAGCATCGACGAGAAATTCGGTGTTTTTGGTTTCATGATATTTGTTGATCCGCAACTGAACATTCCGCAGGAAGTCGCTAGTTGCTTCCTTCACTGGACCGTATTTATGATAGCTGACGGCAACGCGATGTAGCATTCCGTCTAGGAATTGTTGCGAGTACTCGCTCTTTGGCGCATGGTGGCTCATTAGTAGATTGGCTCCAATTCGTAAGTTTCGGACGCTTCTTCGTGGCCATCTTCAAACAATACCGCGTACATCGTGAATGCGGTTACGCCACGTTCGCCGTCTGTGTACTCCCTAACGGCTTTCTGAAAAGCGTCGATGACAGCATTCATAAACTCAGCCATTGAGGCAGTTTCGTCAGTTACCGGAACAGTAGGGTCCCTAACCAGTCCAGTCGACTCCAGAAACGTGGACGGCGTCAGCTTTCCGGCCCAGTTTTGTATATTTGGCCTCTTGCAGGTCTTTCCGCGCGCTCCTGGCGGCAATGGCTGCCCAACAAGGAAGTCCACCGGCAGCAGCCCGTTCACGGCCATTATGTCGGCTGAGATTTGACTTCCTGCTGGGGTGAATAGCGAGGCCACCGGCTTGATTTGTCCGTCCCGGCACTCGTTAACGGTGATTTTCAAGGTTTTTGCCATAATTTGCTCCATTTGTGACGCATTCCATGATAGCACGGTTGACAAAAAAAACAAACATCCTATACTTCCGCCTCATTCCCAATCGCCTAGGGAATTTTTGAGCAGGGCAGAAATGCGGTTTCGCTTATAAGGAATAATATAATAATATAATATATATATGATATATATATGTGTTATTCACATTATTCCTGTAGGGGGGGTTGTTTTATACTGTTCTACTCTTAGTATATTAGGGGTGGGGCCCTACCTGGGTGCAAAACAGGGAATTTCGGGAAAAAATCTAAAAAAGCCGCAAAACGCGGCATTTTCTACAAAAGTTGATACCAATCTACTCGGAGTAAAACAGGGAACGCATGGAAATCGATCGATTTAAGGACGTGCCAAGCGAAATGATGGCAGAGAGACGGTGGGTGAATTGGGGAAAATTCCTTAGAAACGGGGGAATGACCAAAGCGCCTTTCAAGCCTTGCCCATCTAGCCCATCTTTACAGATGGCTAGATCGAATGATAGCTCGACGTGGGGCACTTTCGAGGAAGCGATCAAGACGATCGCCTCTCACGAAGCGGACGAACTCGGAATTGGGTTCATGCTTGGAGATGGATGGTGCGGCATTGATCTGGATCACGTCGCCCCAGAAGGCGAAGTACTCGGCCAAGCTCAGGAAATCATCAACATGACCGCAGGAGGGGGGTACATGGAGAGATCTCCTGGTGGGGACGGCATTCACATCATCTTCAACTGCGACAAACCTGCCGGGTACACCTCGGTGAGAAAACTAGACATCGGATCTGCGGAATTCTACGGCAAAGGCCGGTTTTTTACCGTTACGGGTGAAAAATTAGACGAAAACAGGTCTGTGTGCGAAGGTGGCGGGGGCCTATACAGGGTCGCGGAATCGTTCTTCACAAAGGGTCCAGTGCCGCAAAACAAGCCAGTTGTGGCAACTAAACTGCCACTAAATGCCTCTCAGGCAGAAATATATGCCCAAACTATCATTGATAGCGAGTCATTTGGCGAGGGAAGCCGAAACTCATCCATGTTCAGGATTGCCGGGCACCTGTGGAAGAAGTGTCAAGATGAATCTGAGGTGAAAAGGCTCTGCCTGAGGGTTAACGATGCTGTTTTTTCGCCGCCGCTGAGCGAGCACGAGGTTATGCGTTGCGCCTATAATGGCATCACAAAAGGAACCCCAAGAAACGACAACTACAACGCCGCTGAAGTCTACACAGAAGATCAGATTGAGTTTACGTTTGATAAAGACGCCTTTATCAAGCACTGCAAGGCGTTGGCCAAGGAACAGGTTCCAATCAGCGAATTTGAGTCACTTGGCGGGCTGATTGGCGAGTATGTGCGAAATTACAAAGACCTGTCGCCTGAGTATTTGCCGGAGCTTGGTGTTGCCTCGGCGTTGAACCTGATGTCCACACTGATTGGCGGCTCTGTGGAGTGTGAGGGGTGCGTGCCAAACCTGTTTACAGTTGGCTTAGCCCCTTCAGGTGCTGGCAAAGACTACTGCCGTCGCCTCACATCGGCCACCCTGGAGCAGTCCGGAATGGGTAATCGCAACGGGCCAACTGGGCTCTCTTCTGGTGAAGGAATGGTGTCGCGGCTTGCCGACCAAAATATTACACTTTTTCAGCTTGATGAGGCTGGTGAGTTACTGGCAGAATCAGGAAACGCCAAGAATGCTGTAGCCGCACGCATCGGGAAGTTCTTGAAAGAGGCTTACTCTACGTCCGGTAGCGTATGGAGACCCAATTGCAAAGCCGATTCGAAGTCAAACATCACTATTCAATACCCTTACCCTGTGGTGTACTTCACGACGACGCACGAAAGATTCTGGCAGTCGTTTTCGGAAGAATCGGTGGAAGATGGGTTCCTGGGTCGATTGCTGGTGTTTGAGCAGGCTGGGTACACGCTTCCAAGGCGAGGGACAGTATATAAACCACCGGTTCCGTCTGATAAGCTCATTAGGCTTGCCTCGGCTTGGGCAGATGCAAGAGGTGCGGGAGACCTCCCTCCTGAGCTGTTTGCTGGCAACCGATTGCACTGGACCGTTGGACCGAATGCCAGAAAATGCCTTGACGACTTCTTTTATGAAGTGGACTACAACGCATGGTCGCCGCGAAAGAATAACGGTGACTCAGCGTTATGGAAGCGAACCAAAGACAAGATCATGAAGGTTGCTACAGTCTTAGCGGCATCAAGGCAGGGCCCTACCGAGGACGGAGTCATCGAGGAAGTCGATGCAGTGCTCGCAATTAACCTAGTTAAGTCGCTGACGTATAGGGTGCTAAGAAGGGTCAAAGACGACCTTGTCTCTGGCGAGCATGACCGTGCCCAGAAGAAAATTATGACCGCAATCGAGAGACTGGGTGGTTTTCGGGAGGGGGTGATCTCCCGCCATGTAAGGGGGCTCGATAAAAGAATCAGAAATTTAGCGTTAGAGGACTTGATTCAAGCAGGACAGCTTGTTAGAATCATGAAATCAGACGGAAAGGTGTGGCTCATAAAACCATAGGAACAGATATGCCAGTTACATTTACAGCAGACTATATTGACAGAGTTCGCGAGATGGTGAGGGGGATACCATATAACAGAACTGAGATAACCGCACCAAGGCGACTTCGCAGTCCAATGCGATTTAACGGCAGAGACTACTGGACGCTGGATGAGTTTAGGGATGCCGTTGACGACAAGATTGAACATCGAGAAGACATGCACAGGAGGTACAGAGAACGCAACGTGTCCGAGGCAGTAAGGCGGGCCAGGGCTGGAATGGAAAATATGAGGGGAGCAGCACGAATCATCTCCAACGGCTTACACAGTCGATTTAGGTCGCCACTCTCATTCCACTACTACATGGAAACAACTGGTGGCAGGATTAACCCTCGTGAAGCATATTTCGCTGTATCTGCCTGTGACGATCGAGAAGTAAGGTCTCAACACGCAGAGTTAACCCTAGCCTCCGCAGTGGAGGCAGAAAGCCACACTCAGCTAGCAATGGCTGTGTTAGGTTTACTCCCGATGCTTGCTGGCGTTGTTCACACTGACCAGCCATTGCAGACCCATCGCACAACAACGCCAGGTCGCATTGTTCCTCGCGTGAATTACCAGTGTACGGACCCACAGTCAATCGACTTCTGAATGAAATGACGAAACGAACTGAAAATACTTTGTTATTGATCTCTTGCGTTATCATGGCAGCCATGGTATCATCAGCAGCGGTTGGATCAATCAAGCCTCAAAAGACACTGGAGATGGGTATGGATTGGAATAAAAGGTTCTATATGGAATACAATGCCATCAGGGTGTACCCGGACAGGGTTGCCTTTTTTGTAAATGGTGGTTTTGCCGGTGAAACTGTCTCTGAAGGTGCATGTGTACATGACGGAGACAGGAGGATCTCAGAATCAAGTGCCCGCAGGTGGGTTTCAAATCACTGTCCAGACCATCTCGTGAAGTTTGACGAAATCGTTAGTTCAGGGCCAGGCCCTAAGCATCGCAAAGCATCAGACAAACAGGCCGAATCTCTAAGTTGGTTTTCTGAAGACGATGCCGCCCAGTGGCCTACCGGATGTAAGGTTCTAATTCGAAAGACGATTCTCCATGACGACACAGTAAGCTATGAAGCGGACAATTGTCATCGGCCCGACTGGGTTCGCAGTAGCAGTCGCGTCGGGACGACTCGGGAGTATGCCAGGATGGAGTGATCAGATGAGCATTGGAGGCATTTCTTACGAAGCATTTGGGTGCAAAATATCGTTTGTGCCACACGCAATAGAACGGGTTCGCCAGAGATTTGGGTTTACAAGCGACATAATGATCCCCAACAGGATGATAGTAAAGGCAAGCCAAAAGGTCGTAGACGGCGACGAGTTTCACATTAAAACCCCGCTCTGCACATTCGTTTGCAAGCGAGATTCTGAGAATGAGATCGCAATTGTGACAGTGCTTTTCTCACGTTAGTGATGTCGCAACACCTAACAGCGAATTAACAGCGAGTGCTGCAATGAGACGATTTTTTACATCTGACTGGCACATAGACCATCGCGATGACAGGCCGATGCCAGGCTATCGCAGGCATTTTTTCACTGCTGCGGAGTGGCGAAAGCATTTGCCAGCAATCACCAAAAGCATGATGCGGCCAGGTGACAGGTTGTATATGCTTGGAGATCTCAGCTCATATGGAAAGGTAGGCAAGTGCATGAAGCACGTCCCTAGAGGAACTTGGTTCATTCGTGGCAACCATGACGGAAGCGACGAGAAATGTCAGCGATGCTTTGGTGGTGCGTTCAGGCAGTGTATGGAGATCAAGCTCAGCAAGACGCATAAGTGTTGGTTGTCGCACTACTGCCACATGGTGTGGCCGTCCAGCCACTACGGGTCGATGCACCTGTATGGGCATACGCATGATCTTTTGGAGGGGAGGATGGATACGCTTTTCCCGAACCGCAAGTCAATGGATGTGTCGCCAGAGACTGCCTACAGGCTTTTGGGTGAGTTCAGGCCCTTTACAGAGGAAGAGATCCTTGATATACTTGGCGATCGGAGTGGGCACGACTGTGTGTCCAACTACCGCAAGCAAGAGGCAATCAATCTAATCAACCTTGGCCAATAATTGGCCGCAATTTGGAGCTATGTTATGGAAAATCTTGTAGAGTATGTGTCACACGCGACTGCTGTCTTTAGTGGAGCCAGGGAGCTTGGGGAGACCTACGCAAAGGAATATGTCGTCAGGGAGCTAGCTGTCGGAAGCTTCTGGGCGGCGATCGGCGCCACCTTGTCTATCTTTGTTGTTTTGATATTGGCTAGATGCTGGGTTGACGTAATCAAGGACCGCCGCTACAATCCAGTGGAAGATACGTTTATCATGCTGATCCTTGCACTGGCTTTCACTGCTCCCCCGCTTGCGTTAATGCTGTTTAACGCTGAGAGAGTGATCAAGGCTAAAACCGCACCGACTGTCGTTGTGGTGGATCATGTAGTTACTGAAGTCCTTGGTAAATAATTGGAGAGAAGTGATGAGCAAGACTGTAGGAATTTCCATTGATGATGTTTTTTCGATCGAAGTGCCAGATGGGTACGTTGTGGTTGGTGTCAGGACGCCGAAAGCCGGAGAGTGGTATGTCGAATCCCGGGGAGAGATATCCCGGTGTGGTGTGTCGTGGCGTTCGCTTCCGTGCGCTCCGTGGGCGCTTCATCGTGTCATTGTAAAGCAGAAGCCAGCTGGCATTGACAAGGCTATTGAGATGGTATCGAAATGCGCTTGCGATGCTGTGTATACTCACGTCCGGCAAGACCTGCGTGATGCTGTGCGAATCCTGGAAGAATTTCAAGAAAAGAATAATCCCGGAGAATAAGATGAGCAAGACTGTTGACGTTGTGTTTCCTGTAAAGTTTACAACTGTCATCCCGGAGGGGTATGAATTGGTTCGGATTGGTGTTCCTGATACTGGAGAGCTGTTCGTTGATGGCACTGGCGAGATTCTGGAATGTCAGTGGGTCTGGAGGCATGGCGGGTCAGCCGCATGGGTACAGCACCGGGCCATTGTGGAGAAAGTGGAGACGCTATCTCCGACTGATAAGGCAATACGGGAAGTTGAACTTATACTGGGTACGTCTCTCATGGAATTACATCGCTGGCGTCTAGAGGGAATTATTGAGTTACTGAAGTCAGCTAAGAAACATAACAAGGGGGGAAGTGATGCCAGCGGTAAAGGAAACAGTGAATGCCACGTTTGAAGTAGAAATTCCAAGCGGGTGGGAGTTTTTGAGATTTGGGGTCCCAAAGGCTGGTGAATGCTACCTTTCAAATCGCGGTGGTGGGGTATTAAAATGCGAGGTCGGATGGGCTGTACCTAGAAATCGTCCATTGACGCGGCACAGGGTGATACTGAAAAGGCACCGCTCGTTAGACCAGATTGAACAAGTGGCAAGCAAGGGCATTGAGGAAGCCTACTGTCCGCGAGATCTGGAGCGATTTGAAAAGATAGTTCAGTTGGTTAAGGCATTAAAACAATAGACAAGGAGATTAAGCGATGACAAAGATAAACGCAAAAATTCACGTTGAGTTTGAAGTTGAAATTCCAGATGGGTGGGAGTTTGTCAGACTTGCTGTTCCACAGGATGGTGAATACTACCTTTCAGAAGATGGGCGGGTGTTGGAATGTGAGAGTGGATGGGCTACGCCGACAGTGCGACCATGGATGCGGTATAGGGCGATAGTGAGGAAGGACGACTTGCTTGCGAAGATTGAAAGCAAGGCAAGGGAGTACGCAAAGAGTGGAGCCTACCAGTTCGATCGAACCAGATTCCTTGAGATCGCGGATCTGGCCAAAAAACTGAGAAACCAAAATTAGTCCGATATGGGCTATTTTTGCAAACTAGGCCGCCTGTGGTCGCCCCCCTACCTGGGGGGTATAAAAACCCCACCCCCCGATGGGGGTAAATCTGACTGGGGGGGTGGTATAGGCGAACCACCCAGTAGGGGGCCATGGCTGTGCTGTAGCCCCAGACGGGGGGGGAAGCTCCCGCCGTAGCGGTGCGGCAGCCGCTCGAAAACGGCTGCGGTAATCGCCCCGCTGCGATGCGATTGGCCAGTAGATTGCTCTGACGGATTGCCGTTGACTGCACCCGCACGACTCGCTAGCCTATCGCTGGGCGACCATTGCCCCATTCACCATCACATGCCAGAGACCAAAACCATGCAAGCAATCAGAAAGTCAATCAGCTACGTCACCCCAGACGGCGAAGCATTCTCGGCTAGGTCCGACGCTAACGCGCACCTTCGCCGACAGATGCTTTCGCTATCCGATTTAATCGTGAGAAACTATGCGGTACAGCAGGCCACAACATCCGCTATCCGCGTAACAATCAGGGGCGCAATCAACAAGCACCATGCAGCTATGGTCGCAATCTACAATTCGGTCGCTCCCATCTTCGGTGCCGACCAGAGGGATAGCCTCATCGAGGAGCGCACATGCTACATCACCCCAGACGGGTCCGAATTCGCATCCGAACCGCTCGCAAGGGAGCACCTAACAAAACAACTAGGCCAATTAGCGGAATTGATTGTGCTGCGAGTGACAAACACAATGAACCTCAACCCGTCAGAATGTAACGTTATCCGGACATCATTCTGCACCAGCGGGGGCCTCGATGAGATCGTCCGATATATTGCTCCAGTTTTCGGGGTAACGTCGACCGATACTGACGAATAGCCACCAGCACACACCCCCCAGTCAACGCACCAACCCCAGCCCCATAGGCTGGGGTTTTTTTGCAATCACGCACTCCGCCAACATAAAGAAAAATATATTTTCATTTTTATCGCCAATATCACTTGATTTACTAAAGAAAATCCGTCATGCTGCCGACGCCAACGCACTCAGCGTGGGCCGGATCTGCCAGCCGTTTCTGGCTACCTGAAAATGAGAATACAACATGTCTCGTTATTTAATGACGATCGGGTTCGACCGCTCGCCCGTTCTGTCCGCCCTATCTAGCCTCAGTGACCGATACCTCATAGTGGGTCTGGAACAGATTTTTCTTGGCTGCCGGGGAGTTGCCTTTTCAAAGGCAGGGAACGAACTAAAGGTCTTTTTCCACGGCTCGATACTGGGCAGTGATCTCGCCTCTGGGGTCCGAGACTTTTTTCCTGATGCCCGGGGCCGTTGCATGGAAAGGCTTTCACGGCACTTGAGTTACCGCGATTTGGATGACAGCATCCGATTAAATGAATATCGCATCACTGACCCCGACCCTGCCATTGGGTATCTAAATTCACACCGCATCGACTGTCGGAGCCGTAGTTTCTTTACAATCGAGGGGTACGGCAGCCAGTTAGCCCCGGCGCTGCCCGATTTGTCGATCGCTGAAATCCTCACTGGCCAGATCGGATTCAGGTCTGATTGGGACGAAAACGGTAACGTTGTTGCTGTGATGAACGCGAAGACGTATCGTACAGTGCGCGCAAGCATCGAACCCCATCAACTCGTATGCCAAATCGACGGTGATCTTGCGTCGCCGGTACAGTCGTCGAATAATCCCGAAAGGGCACGCATGTTTCGCGAGGATGCGTATAGACTACTCAATCCGGCTCAATCGACGTCGACTAGCGGCAGCCTGGCTACCCCTGCCGGGCATGCCCCAGTGTTGGGCCAGCATGTCGCCACGTCACCCCAAGCCGCCCCTGAGCCAGTGTATACATTTGCTGGCGACAGTGACCGATTCTCGCCTCTCATTGACCGCTGCACTTTTTACGAGCGATGCAACAGAGACCGTTACCGTCCTGCGCTATCGTTAGAGAGAAACGCAACCGACGGCGATCTTCTGTCAGACGGATGCGAAATCAATATATGCTTAGCATGCGGATCGCAGCTACCAGGTTCAGATTCAGGATATAGGCTTCCGCATGGGGGACGCACCTGCTGTACGAGCTGCCTGAATTGCGTCGGGCTTGGCGTGCATGACGATCGCGTAGTCCCACTGAACACGATACCGGTTTTAGGGTCCGCATCCCTGAATCGCTACAACCATGCGAACCCCACCATGTATTCCGCGAGTGGACAGAAGCCTTATCGGATCGGATACGAAGTGGAAAAAGAAGATCCGGATTTTTTGAGCGCCCACGATATGTCGTCTTATGCTGGCAAAGTGGATTGGATCGCGGTCTCTGATGGTTCACTGGAACACGGTGGATTTGAGTTAGTTAGCCCCGCGTACAATCTCGCCAACAGGGACGCTATCAATCGATCGTTTCGTGAACTGGGGGACGCAATTAACGCGAGAGTGACTAAGCGATGTGGCGGGCACATTACAGTTAGCCAAGCCAACGTATCCGGTGAAACTCTAGCCGATCGTTTAGGCGACTTCCACTGTTTACTGTTCGCACTATACCCCAATCGCCTACTAGGCAATTGGGCGAAGATTCGCCGAGCGGATCAGATGGAAGCCGGTGCGCAAAAGTATCGGGCGATCAACGTCAAGAGAGAATGCGTAGAATTCCGCATTTTCTCAGCCGTGCGCAACGTTGCCATGCTTGAATGGCGAACCGATTTAGTTAAATGGGGGCTCAGCCGAAAGCGTAAGAAAGTCGAAAAAGCGATTGACGACCAGAGCGGTTTTCTCATTCGGCACTTGCGAAAAAGATACGCCCCGGAAAAGTTAGCCCGGCGGTTGGAATTGTTTGCGGGATTCCAAACGTGGTACTACGGCGATGAATTGCCGGAAGACCACCCAGCCGCCCGATACTGCCCCGCTCGTTAGCGTATCACCCATCACCATCCATTGAAAACACTCTGTCTATTTACTTCCAAACAATAGGTTTAGCTATGAATTTCTTTGTCGTAGACTTCCGTTCGTCTCGTGAACGATACTCCGCACTAGACGCAATTGCGGATTCCGATGTGAGTATCAATAACGTAGCCACATGCTCGGGCACGCGATTGCAGAGGCAACAATCAATTGGAGCAATCGGGATGCCCTCTCCTAGTGGTTGTAACGTTTACTGCCGGTTGGGGATCTACGGGCAGCCACAGCCACTTGAAAAAGTAAAATCGGCTATCAAAACGTCCCTGATGCAATATCGCAGCGGGTCCGAACTTGAGGCAGAATTCAGTATCGGCCCAGTCTGTGTTTGCCGCTAAAAACAGACACCTCACCACACTATTTCAACATCACTTAATTACTGGAAAAACACAATGTGTATCATCATTCACAAGCCTAAAAATATCCGCATCAGCAAAGACGTGGCAGCCAACTCTGTCAGAATCAACGGCGACGGGTTCGGCATCCTTTATCTGGATTCGATGAAAGTCGTCCGAACGATGGATATGGAGCACGCCAAGAAGCTGCTGAGGACAAAGCGACCTTACGTAGCGCATTGCAGATGGGCGACCAATGGCCCTGTGTGCTTGGAAAACACGCACCCATTCCCTCTAAAGGATGGTTCGTGGCTATTCCACAATGGGGTAGTCGGATCCCTGCAAGACAGCCAAGAAAACGACTCTCGCCAAGTGGCCTTTATGCTCGATATGCTACCGCGTGGAAAATGGGAAACGTTTCTATCAATGTTTGACTCGCGTTTTTTGATCGCGAAGCCAGACGGTGAAATCATCAAGACCGGGGGCTGGGTAGACCATGAAGGTGCTTGCTACTCAAAAGCAAACGTATTAACCAAGCAATATGGCCGGTACAGCACGTCTGGCGGGTGCGGCACGCGATACGGGAACGTGATGGACTACGGCGACGACTGGACGTGGCGAGATTATGACGCAGCCCGGCGGGCACGCGGGGTCAATACGACCGCAAAAAAGAACCCGGCTCAAAAGTCGGATAACATAGCCGGAAAACTGAAAAAGAAGGTATGCGCCGCAACCGATAAATACGTAGTGGATGGAGCGTCACTGATTGCCGTATACGGCACTCTAAAAAGGGGTCTCGGCAACCACCGATGCCTGGCTGGCGCCACGTTAGTGGGCACTGGCGTAACTTTTTCACGGCATCGATTGTGCGTCCAGGGGCTACCGTATTTGATCCAGGGGGCGAACGACAGAAACCAGGGACGCCGGGTAGATGTCGAAGTGTACTCGGTGCCTGACAAGGTGTTGGAGGACGTTGACGCACTGGAGGGGCACCCACACTTGTATTGCAGGAAATCTTGCTGCGTTACCCTGGACGACACAAAAGAGACAATCTTTACGCAGGCCTACTTTGCAAGTGAGTCACGCGACAGTGGACGCTACGCTTTAAGATACCCAATCGGTGGTGACTCTGTGATGGTATGTAGCAAGAACGGCGGCGTAGTCTTCGAAAGCTCTATTGCCCCAGCCAAGCTAAGCGACGAGAAGAAAAAGACGCTCGACGATGTCAGTATGCCGGACGATTGGTCAGTGATCCTAGCCTCAGTCGACGAAGCCGCACTCGCGGATGGATGGAAAGGCTGGGAAGAGTGGCACGCTTACGACTCTGATACTTTCTTGGAATACGTCGACGAGCAGGGCCACTCATCGATCTGTTTTGAGGCCGAAGCGTACAGGAACGGATCCATCGAAGCCCCAACGCAGCCTGAGAGGGATCTCCGTTTATGGCAGATCACGGAATTTATCGCTGACCGCGAGGGGGCCGCGATGGGTTGGGGAGACTGGCGGGGTTGGTTTGATAATGGAGTCACCGAAGCCCTTGACGTCTTGTCATTCACCAACGCCAACACCGAGAGGCTGCGCAAGCAATACGAGATTGAGGCAGTGTTTTTGAGCCGTGACGAGCAACCCGACACGGACGCTATCAGCGACGAAGCTATCCAGGCCGCTATTGCGAAGGATTTAGCGGATCACCCAGAGCTAGGGGAGGAATACGGCGACGATGAGTATGTGTGTGTGAACGGTGTTTGGCAGCGAGGACTAGACGTATAAAGGAGGGACTATGAAAAACGAATCTTCGTGATTGACTTGGTTTATTGCGGGATGCTGGTGATAATGCTTTCATTGGCATTCCGCAGAAAACCGAACTAATTTACAAGCCTAGGCTTGATCTGATCCGATACCACTCGTAAGTTACTTGTGGTGTCGGTTTTTTTTCGTTCATCGCAGAGAGTTAGTTTAATGAGTTCTATTGTTGGTAGTGCCGATTTAAACGGCCCGCAACGCAGCCTTGTCGAGTTCGCCGAATCCTATGGTCATCGCTGTGACGTGGTTAGCACCCCAAGGGCTAACTATTTCCGGGTGGCCATTGCTGAATACCAGGGCGGGGAATTCATTGGATACAGAATCGAACACTGCGAAACACGCCGCGATGTTCGCTTGACGCTGTGTGGCTGACTTACAAACAACAACAAAGGATAAGTAAATAAAAACTGCAACACTGCAACCCACTACCTAACCCCGCTTTAATCAGGCGGGGTTTTTCATACGCTGACGCTGGCCCACGCTGGCCCCTCTGGCCCACGCTGGCCCCTCTGGCCCACGCTGGCCCCCTCTGGCCCACGCTGGCCCCCTCTGGCCCACGCTGGCCCCCTCTGGCCCACGCTGGCCCC
>Ga0070728_10001119_pt1 | contig 43564 bp, 36 predicted proteins | sample tdDd471_FD_66723 | JGI IMG/M metagenome (GOLD analysis project Ga0070728, IMG submission 66723) | Marine sediment microbial communities from the Atlantic coast under amendment with organic carbon and nitrate - tdDd47.1 | ecosystem: Environmental > Aquatic > Marine > Coastal > Sediment | place... | reverse complement strand
GTACTTCTAGTTGTTTGACAAAAACAGCTTCATAACCAACATCATTAGCCCATGCCGTTATTGCTGAAATACTAGAAGATAAGGAGATTGCCCGTAGACGGCGTACATCACGATCACCTGCTGTCTGTTTAACCATGTCAAGGGCAAACGCATCGGCAGTCGATGCACTTTGCCCATTTCCCGCTACAAAAAGAGTACCGTCACGACGATAGGTTTCTTCAAGACAGCTTGTTGCTAATGCTAAAATTTGTGAATCAACAGTTTGCAAGGCAGTTGCCAGTTGATTGAAATAAGTATCAGGATTTATCATCGTTGTTCTCCAATTTAATTTTTTCGATCATAATGCACCCAGATCGGGCTGCTCCATGCCATATTGCCATCGGATTGTAGCACCCGTAAATAGTAGTAGTGGCTTTCACCAGAAATCATAATCTGGTCTTCTAAATCGAACTGCAATGTGCGGATACTTTCACCCGGCTGTACATGGATACCACCAAAAACCTGTCCTGAACGAATGATTTCTACTAAATGTAAGGGAGCTGTTCCTGTAACTGAAATATGAAGTTTAGGTGCAGTCTTCGATACAATCTCACTACCCATTAATTCTCCATTAACACGGAAATCTAACACAATCGGCACACCTGATGTCGCATAACAACGCCGTTGATAAATACCATCGTACACTGCCTCACGGGTCAGTTCAGGAGCAAGCACTACTGTCATGCCACTACGATAAGAATCTTCTGTCCAACCAACACGTGTACCCGCAGGAACAAGACTATCACGTCCTTCAGGTTCGGTAGCGTGCCAACGCAAACCATGACTATCACTGCCCCCAACAAAACCAAGCCGATAACCACGCTCAAGCGCATCTTGGACAAATTTCTGTGGATGGATGTGATCACGCCGATACCCGATTGGTAAGTTTCCAGCATATTCAAACCGCCCATGAGTGGAACAAATTTCCACTACACGCTGAATCTCAGGATCATGTGCATCCCAATCTGTCCCTGACCATGATGTATGATGAGGAATAACTAGCGCACGTTGTCCTTTTAATTTGGCAAGAAGTTTTGCTCCTGTGTTCGATTCGGGTTCGCCATAGCTAATTAATGTCCCTTGGTCGTCAGGGTAAATGACTTGGCGATGTCCCTCACCTATACGTGTGCCTTCAGTCGCATGTTCAGCAATCGCTGGTGATGTCCATTCATAACCATACAGCGCGATGAAACGTCCCGATTCGCTCATGCGTTTGGCAACATTCCACAACATATTTAACTCAGAATGTGAAAGCGTAATGTCATCGAGATAGTCATGTTCTGTTAGTGTGGCAAAATCATAACCATAAGCATCTCGATAACGATGATATACTTCATCAACATCATTGGTAGCATCACCATAGATAGAATGACAATGTAGATCACCAAAATAATATTTTAGTGTTTGACCATCATTTGTTAGTAAACTTGCACGGTCATCGGATGGGAAAGTGACTGGTGTAGCAGGGGGTGGTTGATGTAAGCGTAACAAGGGTGGGGCAGCTTGGCTATTTTTTAGGTCTAAGCGTTGTAGTTGTGCACCTTGTAATCCCATTGATACGATATAGGTAGGGTTCTGTCCAGAAACTCGTATTCGAGGTTTCCAGCTTCCCCAATGTTTTTGATCCATCGGATATAAGTCAGACCAACCACTTTGATCACAACCTGCCATATACAGCGTGTGTGCCGATTGTCCAAATAACCAAACTTCACCTTCAGGAGTGGGTAAAAGTGCAGGAAATTCCCAACCTTGAAATGAATCATCTTGGTAGATGTCTCGTTCAGGTTGAGCGGGAATATCATAAAAGGTTTGTCCGTCAAAACAGCGAACTTCATTCCATTTTGTCAACCACCACGCATCCCGTCGGGCACGATTAGCATTCGACGCATAAGCAATCCATAACTTTCCCGTTGCATCGCTTACCAATGCAGGTTGCACGCTTTGGAAGCCACCCTGTGTTACTGCTAACGGTTCAGATGATTCATCAATACGTTGTAAGTAGATATTGTAGCTTCCATCCTCATAGGCATCATAAGCACACCATACTGCGCCATCAGGAGTAGAAGCTAAGGCAGGGCGGCTAGACCATGAAGATGCAGTTGCAATTAGATGTGCTTCATCCCATTGACCAGCGGTATACCTAACTGTCATAAGTTGGGTCTTTTTCCCATCGACAACTTCGCAGACCAACCAAACTTGATCACCAACTGCCAACAAGCGCGGATGAAATAATCCTGATGTATTCTCATAGATCACAACCTCATCAGATAAATTGTCATTGTCTAAAATACGTGCAATTAGTTGATAGAGTCCCCCGCGCTTTGCAACATGCACACCTAGTACGCGGCTAGCCGACAATGTAATAATTGTAGGTTGATATTCAATACCAGCAGTACCACTCCAATCTAAAATTTCGCCATAACCCGAATCCGAGAAAGACCGTACACAAATTCGATCCTCTTTTGCGCCATGTTGTGTCCAAATAAGCCAGCCACCATCATCAGTCAAACACAAGTCTGGCTCAATTGATGCATGGTTAAGTATTGGAACAGCACGACTTAACTGAACGTGATCTTCGTCCAGAAGACTGTCTTTAAATAACATATGAATTATCCTTTAGACTTCTATGAATCAGTTCGTTTTAGTATTTTAGGTTATTGATGAGCAACATAAATAAATGCTATTTGTCCTGTAGCAAATGTTCTACATCGCTCATTGGCAAATAATGACCAACCAAAGGTTGAGATTCATCAGGCTGTGATTGTTGCCATGTTGCCAGAATCCCATCTTTCATGACAAGTATAGATACATAACGGCTACTGCCAGTCCCGTATGGTGATACAAACAAGGGAGCATTTAACGACAATCGCGTAAGTGTATTGGTCGGATCACCCGTACCAACAAAAGCACCACCCAGTTCTTCGCACGAATAACCACGAGGACGTTTGTTCGCATTAGAATTTTCATCTAGTCGACGTAAGCATTCCGCTCCATCATAGAAATAAACAAAACGATCAAATTCCTCAGCAAAAACGCCTAATTTGGGTATCGCCATTCGTTCTGTAATACGTGTTGCAGCAACATCCCATGCCGCTCCACGTCCAGCAATTTCCCAATTCACATTACTAAATTGGGTTGCTCCTACATCGCGGGTAACTAATCCTGTATTGCTAGATGCCCATGTAAACGGATGTGTGCAGAACAATATGCCAGTATGACCATCTACGCCATCATAAACAACAGGGTCTTTAACATGTAGATATTCTGGTTTTGTAAGATTTTCTAGTACAGGTTCTAACGTTGTTACTGACAAATTCTCTACGCTAGTTCCTGACATTCTGTCAATTGTCCATACCCCCGTGCCCGGTTTCTGATATTCATCCAAGCCCTGTGGGTAATCCATTTTCTTTTCTGTAGAAATAAATAATTCAACACCACCATCTGGCAAAAGATGAAGAGCCGTCCCTTCGATGGAAACGACTTCGCGTCCACTATAGCTCAAATCAACTTTAGTAAATGCTATCGATTTTTGAAAAGTCTTACCCTTATCATCAGAGCGGAAAATCGCGCATTCTAAACCCCGTTGACCTGCTCCTAGACCTGTACGCGAATCGCCAAAATTGCGATAACGACCACATAACCAAATTGTGCCGTCAGCTGTCTCAATAAGATTCCCACCTCCAAACCAGAAGCCATATGAGGCTTCTTGGGCGGGTACAATCACAGTTGCCTTCTCTTGATCGAGCAAGGCTGACAATAATCGCAAGAGAGCCTTCTCTTGTGTTGGTGTCACTAAAGTTGAGCTCATTAAGTCAACCGTCATTATTGTTCTACTCCTTGATGTTCATTACGCCAATCTACAATTACACCGAGATAATCTTCTTTATGGTTGAGCAAGCCATCATAGGCTTTGCCTATATCTTGTGGCGATATAATATGACTAATCACCGCGTCTAAGTTCAATTGCCCTGTTTGTAGGGCTAGCAATAATCTTTGCAAATTGCCTTCCACTGATTCAGGAATACCAAAACCGGCATAAGGGGGTAGCCGCCATTCGAGTGCACCTCGCATCGTCAACCAACGCATATGAATATCGCGGAATGCCTGAGTCAGATTGCCTTCATACGGCACGCGAGGCGACCCTAATAAGATCACCTGCCCCTTGTCAGCACAGGCAGTCACACAATTTTGAACGACAGCACTATGTCCAACAGCTTCAACTGTCACATCTGCTCCATGTCCACCTGTTAAATCGTGTATGGCTTTGACTTGTTGTTCGGGTGGTACATCCAATACCCAATCTAATCCAGCCTCACGTGCTGCATCACATCGTTGTTTAACTGGATCAAGCCCGATGACCCGTAAACCAGCTTGACGATATAATTGCGCCGCCAAATTTCCAACTGCCCCCAGACCAAATACTGCGGCTGTTTCACCGGGTCTGCAAGTCGTCAGCAGGGGTGCATGAACAGCAACTAATGCCATCCGTAACATTGCTAATTGTACAGCGGGAATATCCTCAGGTATCTTATAAATGGCTACCATTGGCTTACTGGAAGACATATCATAAATTTGATGTGAGGCATGTTTACCAAAGCAGAAAACCCGATCACCGCTTTGCACTCGCGAAACAGACGAACCTGTCTCTAAAACACGTCCTACTAATCCATAACCTGGTCGCCATGGATATGCATTCCAACTCCCCGGTGTACGCACACCCGGAGCTGTTGCACTATAAATAGCAAGTTCTGTTCCGGCACTAATCACTGTCGTTTCTGCTTCAAGAATGACACCAAAAGGCGGTACACTATCAAACTCAATGGTTTCTTGTTGTAGTTCTGACCGATATTGATCGCTGAAAACGGCATATGTCGCATCTATAGTTGTCATATCTTCGTCACCTTAACAGGATTACCTGTTTGCGAAGATTCACGCACAGCTTCTAAAATGTGTATCTGATTCATAATATCTGATAGTAGCACAGGGGAATCTGCCTTATGCGAAATAGCTGATGCAACCCCACGATAAAAATCTCGGTAATCGCCTGACGGAATATCCATCTCACCTATGATATTTAACCCATCTTCACCACCGTGGATGAGTTTGCCTTTTTCTGTCCAGCTTGCCCATTCCTTTGCATCGGGATTCATACCTGCCCGTAATGCGGCTTCTTGTGGGTCTACACCAAATTTTTCAAATGTTCCATTTGTCCCACGGATAGCAAAACGGGGCACATTTCCCCCATTTAATACATCTGTTTCGATCAGTACATATAAGCCATTGTCATAGTACATTTGAATACGGAAGGCATCATCAACATTTGTATTCACACGATGGGTCATCACCTGTGCAGAAATTGTGTGGGGTAACCCAAATAACAACAACGACTGATCGATCAAGTGTGGTCCTAAATCATTTAGGATGCCGCCGAGTTGATCGGGCTCATCCCGCCATACACCCCGTGGTTGAGGGCGGAACATAATCCAATGTGTTTCGAAATGATGAATTTCCCCTAATAAGCCGCTCTTTACCAGCTTTTGAATCGCTTGGAAATCACCATCCCAACGCCGATTTTGGAACGGAATCACTAGTCGATCGGTTGATTCTGCTGTTTCGAGTACAGTTTTTATTTCGTCGCTTGTGATCGCAATTGGTTTTTCAACAACTACATGTTTACCCGCTTTTAGTGCTTTCAACGTCTGGGGGAGATGTAAGCGATGAGGCGTGGCAATTACAACCAAATCAATATCATCTGCCTCAAAAATATCATCAGCATGGGCAACAATTCGTACACTGGGGAGTTGCTCTTGGGCTTCTGATCGCGATGTAGCCACTGCTCGCAATTCAAACTCATCTAATGCCTTCAAAAATGGCACATGAAAATATCGCCCTGCTAGCCCATAACCTATGACTCCGACACGAATTGGGTCACTCATAAAGAGGTCTACCTTTCCTAAAATAAAACCAGATGAGTCCTATTGTTCACACCAACAGCTATCTGTTTATGGCATGAAACTTATTTTAAAGCGCCCATCGTCATACCACGCATGAGTTGCTTCTGGGTAAAAACATAAACAATCAATACAGGAATAACTGTAAAGACTAAGGATGCCGCCAATACAGGATAATCAATGAAATATTCCCCATATAACTTGGCTAAGCCTGAACTTAAGGGGCGGAGATTCGGATCAGTCACTAATGTATATGACAGTGCGAATTCATCCCACAAAAAGACAAACTGAAACAAGCCAACCGTGACAAGCCCAGATCGGCTAAGTGGCAAAGCTATATAGAAGAAAGTCTGCCACAAATTACATCCATCCGTCTGTGCCGCATCCATAATTTCTTTTGGCAATGACTCGAAAAATGCACGCAGGATAAAAATGGTCAGAGGGAGTCCGATCGTTGCATAAACGATGGGCAGGGTATATGGTTGATTAATCATGCCAAGTTGACGTGAATTCAAGAATATCGGGACTAAAAGTACCTCTGCCGATAGGATCATCCCAGCAATGAATAAATTATAAATTGGCTCACGCAAAGGGAATCTGAAACGGGCAAGTGCATATGCTGCCAACGACCCAGCTGTCAGATTGAGGACAAGAGCAGTCGCAGTGATGTAGATGCTATTCCAGAGATGTAAGCCAAGATTGACCTCATTCCATGCGGTCACATAATTATCAAATGTGATCGAACGTGGAAGCAAAAATATTTGATAGGTGTCTTCAAAATTAGACAAAGACAATGAGATAAAATACATAAAAGGTGCGAGTGTCATGAATGTTAAAATCAACAATAAGATGACCCCGAAAATTTTGATTGGAATAGGTGTTTCTTTCCAGCGCATGGCTTAGTCCTTTATCTAAATCTCAGCCTAATCCAGACTGAAGCGTTTATTAAACTGATTACGCGCAAATGCAATGACGATCAATAACAACAAAATTAAATTGGACATCGCACTTCCGAGTCCCAGATCAAAATAGGTAAAGACCTGTTTATATAAATAGGTACTCATCACCTCAGTTGCATTAAATGGACCACCATTTGTCAAGATAAAGACCAACGCAAAAACACGAATCCCTAATATGCCGTACCAAATCGCCACAATTAAAATAATAGGACGTAATAAAGGAATGATGATATAGCGGACGGTTTGTAATGTGGTCGCGCCATCAGTTGCGGGAGCATCTTTTAGGTCTTCAGGAATATCGAGTAAAGCCGCGCCAAACAGAATGACACCATATCCGAGCCAACGCCACATAAAGACTAAAATGACCGACCCCAATGCTAGATCAGGATCGCCTAACCAATTCGATTGCATCATTCCAAGCCCAAAAGTTTCTAATGTCTGGTTGAGAAGCCCATTCTGTGTGCTAAGGACTCGAGTCCATGCTAAGCCAACCACAATTGATGGGGTAATCACTGGCAGAAATAATAATGCGCGGAAAACACCAGCCCCTGGAATACCGCTGTCCAAGATCAAGGCTAAAAAGAGTGCTAGACCCAACATGACGGTCAGGGAGGCAACAATAAAGATTAGATTATTTTTGGCGGCATTCCAAAATAAAGGATCATTAAAAAGAACGTTATAATTATCTATACCAACCCACTCAGGCGTACGAAAACCATTCCACTCATGAAAGCCAAGGTAAATATTATAGGGTATGGCAAATACTTCAATGAGTAGAAACATGCCTAAGGCAGGAAGCATAAATCCAGCTGCTGTTAAGGACTCTGCTCGACCTAGCGTAAGAAATCCACGATTTGTTTTTGTATTTTCTGGCATCATATTTGCTTTCGTTGATTAAGCATTTTACATGTAGCCTTATCTAAACTTGAGGAAAATTAGTACTGATGGTGGGAAAATTATTCTTCCCACCATAGCGAATCAAACTTTAGCGGGCACGGTCTGCCGCAGTCAAAATTTCACGAGGTTCGGCGCGACCAGTGATCACACCTTGAATTACTGCTGCCATTGCATCACGAGCAGAACGATCAAAGATATCACGAGGTACTGCGGTTTCTTGACCTTCACAGAGCAACTTGGTTACATAGTTAGCTTCTTCGAGTGCATCTTCACCAGCAGGACCAGCAGGGCATAATCCAACAACACGAACAGCTTCATCTTGTCCATTGATTGTTACCCATTTGATGAAGTCCACGATAATATCTTGATGTGGGGTACTAGAGGAAACAACCCATGTTCCAGCCATACTACCCAATGCTGCCGGACGTGAATCTTCGTTGAGGGCAGGAACAGGGAAGACACCGATTTCAAATTCAGGTTCAAAGTCTAGAATTGCATTAACTGCCCAGTTACCAATGAACCAGACCGAAATATCGCCATTTGCAAATAGGGAGTTTGCTTCATCTAAGCTGAGGGCTGTTACGCCATCAATCCAGATGTCATTATAAGAAGTCATATCTTCTACCAATGCAACCATTTCATCGGTTTCCCATTGTGCTTCACCTAAATCAGCTGCATGGAATTCTTCAGGATAGAGTTGTTGTCCCCAATTGAAAAATAGGGTTGGTGCATGGTCGTTAGCAGAACCCCAATAAGCTGCTTTACCGTATCCAGCTGCATCTAAGGTTGCGATAGCGTCTTGTAATTCAGCCATTGTGGTTGGAACTTCAATGCCCAATTCTTCAAAACGATCAATATTGTAAAGTGCCTGAACATTATTGGTAGCTTGGGACATGCTCAAGATTTGATCGTTGATGGTCAGATAATCAAGTGAACTACTGTAGAGTGCCTCACTCCATTCCTCATCAACAAATGGTGTCAAGTCGAGAATCAAACCATTTTCATAAAAGGTTTGAACTTCACCCAATGGCAATGCTTCCCAGAAATCAGGAATTTCGTTACCAATGAGAGCCGCCGCTAATGTTTGATCATAGTTAGCACGGGGGATAAGATTGATATTGATCGTTACATTAGGCGCAAATTCTGAGGTATAGTCAGCGATCCAGCCTTCGTATACTTCCAGTTTATTCGCTGTCCATGTCCATAAATCAATCTCGATAGCATCTTGAGCTGCAATAGGTGCGACGATAACCGTAGCTAACATCGTTACGGCTAAAATGAATTGAACAAGAGATTTTTTAAATTTCATTAGTAGTATTCCTTATACTATATTATTATGAAAAGGATTGCATTGTTACTAAAAAAATTTTTTACCTTATATTTCCTCCTTATCGTTGAATTTATTGACTGTTTCAACGGGATGAACCCGATCTCCACCTAATTACTGGCTTACTACTTACTTTCAATCTGCCGACACGAGTCACGAATGACCAATGTTGGTTTAAGAATGTGGCGCTGTTGCCTAAGGGCAGAATCAACTGATGCCGAAGTTTCAATACATTCCATAAGAATATCAATAGCTTTTTGTGCCATTACATCTACCGGTTGGCGAATGGTCGTTAACGTTGGGTAGGAAAAAGCTGAATCGTCAATATCATCAAAGCCAATAATGGATACGTCTTCTGGCACTCGTATATCCATCCGACGACATACATCAATCACCTTAAGCGCAACTCGATCTAAAACACAGTAGATCGCCGTTGGCGGTTTCGGAGCGCTAAACATGGTTTGTAATGCTTCATAAATATCTGCTTGGGTCATATTTCCAGTTTGAACATATTCTGGATACCATGGTAACTCATGGTCGGCTACAAAACTCTTGTAGTAATCAACTCGTTCGCCCAAACCAGCAACGGCCATACTCGATATACAACCGATGCGTGTATGACCTAAACTCAAGAGATAATCTAATGCCAGTTGTGTTCCTACTGTATCATCAACATTGACAGATGGGGTAGTAGCTTTCGTCCCACGTGCTATCGTAACAAAGGGTACAGGGTGCTGGCTAAGCTCGCGGATAATACCATCATCACCGGGCATATCCCCTAATAGAATCATTCCATCAAACAATCGCCCTCGCATTAGTCGTAAAAAACGACCAGCTCGATTAATATCATAACGAGCATGACCAATGAGGACTTCTTGCCCCGCCTGATAGGCAACTTCTTGAATTTCTTGAAGGAGTAAACTTAGAAATGGATCACGAATATCACGGATGACTGCACCTAATACTTGGGTTCGCTCAGTTCGTAGGGCAGAAGCAAAAACACTTGCTTCGTAACCTAGATTAGAAGAAACTTCTTCAACCAGCTTACGAGTAGCGTCACTAATAGGAACATTACCCGAACGTCCATTTAGTACTCTCGAAACTGTACTTGGCGAAACACCAGCAACTTTAGCAACATCAATAATTGTTACGCGTTTTTTCATAAAATCTTCTTAAGAAAACAATTTACCTCAAACGTTTTCATAAATTTACAATAGGCTTTGGATTTTGTCAAGAAATAACAATCGTGTGTTCAAATTCATAGTTTTTTGAAATCATGGATATATAGGGGAACGTGACCAACCGTAAACTAAACGGGTAACACATATAGGCCGAATAGGTACACACACGAGTTCAATTGTTGGTTAGAAGACATAGTATAGATATATTTTTGGGGGAGTATGTACCGACCAACTTACAATGGTCAATAATCATTCTTATCATGTATTATTGATCTTCACCTTCATTATCTAGATCCAAATAAAAGGTTATGTAAGTTCTTGGAAACTACGATTTCGGAAGTTGCAATAGCGGATTTATGAATCAATATATGGTTCTATACAAAAGAATCCTACGCAATAACATGTCTTCGATTTATTATCTTTTGTATATTCACTGATCGTTCAGTAGATTGCGTATACTTGCATTGTGAAAAAAGACTTATTCCAAAATATTGAGTTTGATGAACTTGACCGTGCAATACTTAGAGAATTACAAAATAATGCACGTATTACTAATGCCAATCTTGCACGCAAAATTCATCTCTCACAACCAGCAGTTCACAATCGTATAAAAAAGCTTGAAAAACGTGGTGTTATCAAACGATATTCAGCTGAGCTTGATTCTGAAATTATCGGCTATGATTTGATTTGCTTTTTGCAAATACGTACAGATGGTACCCCACAGCATCTACGCTGTATTCGAGATACGATTGTTCCATTATCACAAGTGCAAGAATGTCATCACCTCACAGGTGAATATGACATTTTGCTCAAGCTCGTGCTGAGAACTCGACAGGAATTGGAAGCCTTTATTAATGAGTATATTTCACCACTCAATGGCATCCAACAATTACAAACTAATATTGTCCTAAGCGAGTTTAAAAACAGTAACGATACGCCACTTGATTGATTGGATTATCTTTCTTCACATTATCTTTCGGTGACATAAAGGATATACGGTATGGATAGTGTGGGTATTATTGGTATCGGAACATATTTCCCTGTGAGTATAGAAACTTCAGATGATCTTGCTTTACGTACGAATATTACTGAAGAAATCTTGCGTGAGAAAATGGGAATCGTGCAACGCCATATTGCATCTAAGACCGATAGTGTTACTCATATGGCATCGAAAGCCGCACAAGCCGCCATCGCACAAGCTGGTATCGACCCATCAGAGATAGACCTTGTTATTTCGCATGGTAGCCAGCATAAAGACCATCTGGTATGGAACTCTGGTTCAAAGATTCAACAAAATGTTGGTGCAATAAACGCCTATTCATTTGAAATGTACGCTTTATGTGCAGGTGCACCAATTGCCCTTAATGTGGCGAAAAGTATGATGCTCAGTGACCCCTCACTCGAAACAGTTCTATTGGCAGCAGGAAGTAAAGAAAACGAACTGATTAACTTTAACAATCAGCGTTCACGCTTCATGTTTAACTTTGGCAGTGGGGGAGGAGCGATGATATTACGACGGGGAGCAACTCATAACCTCATATTAGGGGCATCCGCTTTTACTGACGGTAGCTTATCCGAAACAGTTATTCTGACTGATGAAGCCATTCCTGAAAACGAAGCAGATGTTATTGGTGAAGTTAAAGGGCGGTTGGATGTGACAGACCCTGAATTTATGGCTAGTCGTCTAGGAGAGACAACCATGGATAACTTCCTCAAGGTCATGCGTGAAGCATTAGAAAAAAGTAACGCAAACTTTGAAGATGTTGCCTTTCTTGGTATTACTCACATGAAAAAATCCTTCTATCTGAAGATTTTGGAGGCGATTGGCTTAACGCCTGAGCAGTCTGTTTATCTCGATCACTATGGGCATATCCAAAGTATTGATCAAGTCCTTACCATTCAACTTGGAGTGGAGCAGGGCAAAATCAAAGAAGGAGATTTGGTACTTCTAGCAGGAGCAGGTACAGGTTATACATGGAGTGCCGGTGTGATTCGTTGGGGGAAGGTGTAATGATACGAGCTGAAGATTGGGTTGTATTTCATGCTGACCGTACCCCCGATAAAGTTGCCTTTATTGACCAATATTTAAATCGTCAGTTTACTTATGCTGATTTGCATCAACGGGTTGACTGGTTAACGGGTTACCTCAAGCAAACATGGCAAGTTGAAGCAGGGCAGGTACTGGCAATTTTAGCAAAAAACTGTATTGAGTATTATGAATTTCAGTATGCTTGTATGCGCTTGGGTGCAGTGATGCTGCCCCTAAACTGGCGTTTGGCTGTCCCTGAGCTACTGTATATATTAAATGACGCGCAAGCTAAAGCTATCGTCTACGATACAGAAGTTGCTGAAGTTGTGCCGAATCTGATAGAGAATTCTTCTCTTGAACACGCTTTACGCATTGACATAAATCAAGCACCTGTTGATGACAAGCCTGCATATGATGATGCGATCAATCAGCATATCGATGGCGTTCAACTTAGCTCCACAACGACCCATGATACTGTAGTCACAATTATGTATACCTCAGGTACGACGGGGCATCCTAAAGGGGTGTTGATTACACAGGGTATGAACTTTTGGAATGCAATCAATATCAGTGTTCCAACCGGTATCAACCATGATTCTGTACATTATGTAGTTTTGCCAACATTCCACACAGCAGGTTTGAACCTCTACGCTAATCCTATTATACATTATGGCGGGACTAATATCGTTGCGCGTGAATTCGATGCTGAACTTACATTTGATACCTTGATGGATGATGAGCTTAGTGTAACTCATTTCTTTGGAGTACCAGCAATTTATCTGTTTTTGAGTCAACATCCTAAGTTTGACGAAGCTGACTTGAGTCGAATAAAGTCGTGGGGATGTGGTGGTGCGCCTTGTCCAGTAACTCTACTTGAAAAATATGCGGCGAAAGACATTATCATCCAACTGGGCTTTGGTATGACAGAGACCTCGCCAACTGTCTTTTTGATTGACAAAAAACGTGCGCTGGTAAAGCCTAAATCCGTCGGTAAGCCATTGCTCCATACACGTGTACGAATTGTAGATAAAAACTTAAATGATATGCCAATTGGCGAGGTCGGCGAAGTCGTCATTGCGGGACCTAATATAACCCCTGGCTATCATAATCATCCTGAAGCCAATGAAAGTAACTTCACTTATGATGCTGACGGCAATCGCTGGTTGCATTCAGGCGATGCAGGCATGATGGACGATGAAGGCTGTATTTATATTGTTGACCGATACAAAGATATGTTTATCAGCGGTGGCGAAAATGTGTACCCTGCCGAAGTTGAGCAAGTACTATACAAAATCGAAGGGGTTGCTGATGCTGCTGTGATTGGTTTTCCTGATCAGAAATGGGGGGAAGTTGGTATGGCAATTCTCGTCATGAATGAAGGTTATGAAATGGATCAGCATAAGTTTGCTATGTTTTGTCAAGCAAACTTAGCAAAATATAAAGTGCCGAAATATTTTTCAACTATTGATGAAATACCCCGAAATGCGGCAGGTAAAGTATTAAAGCGTGTTCTGCGTGAGCAGTTATTGCTGAATAAATAGAGTTTGCATGTTTAAGGAGGAATTATGAGCGTACCAACATTGATTGGCATCACAGCAAAGACAATCTCGAGCGATCGAATTAAGACTCGTGTCTTGTTTGCAGGTGATGAAAGTGGCACACCTGTAATATTTGTTCATGGGAATGTATCTTCTGCAACCTTTTGGGAACAAGCTATGCTTGATCTACCAGATGGTTTTTATGGGATTGCACCTGACCAACGTGGTTATGGTGACGCTGACGCTGATAAGCATTTGGATGCAACACGTGGCATGGCAGATATGTCTGATGATTTAATTGAATTGATGAATACGCTAGGTATTGAGAAAGCACATTTTGTAGCACATTCTGCTGGTGGTTCAACCATGTGGCAATTTCTGATTGATGCATCTGAACGTGTCTTGAGCTTGACACAAGTTGCACCGGGATCTCCCTTTGGCTTTGGCGGTACAAAAGGCTTAGATGGAGAGCTAGTTTCAGCAGATGGTGCTGGAACAGGTGCAGGTGGAGCAAATCCACAATTTGTCCAGTCCATGAAAAATGGCGAAAGAGATGCTGGCGAAACGACGGCGCGTACAACGATGAATACTTTCTATTGGAAACCACCTTTCATAGCTGAACGTGAAGAAGATTTTCTGTCATCTATGCTGAGCACCCATCTTGGTGATAAAGATTATCCGGGTGATGCTGCTGCCTCAGAAAACTGGCCTCAAGTTGCACCGGGTAAGTGGGGTATCCTAAATGCTCTTGCGCCGATTTATCAGCCCGATATTAATCAACTATATGCCATCAACCCCAAACCTCCAATCTTGTGGATACGTGGTGATTCAGATCAAATTGTTGCGAATGAGTCCTTATTTGACCTTGCGACCTATGGCAAGATGGGGGCAATTCCAGGGTATCCGGGTGAAGATGTCTGTCCACCACAACCTATGATAGACCAGACGCGTGCTGTTCTCGATAAATACAAAAATGTTGGTGGTAGTTATACTGAAGTTGTATTCGAAGATGTGGGGCATACCCCTTATATTGAAAAACCAGAACAGTTTAATAATCACTTTCATGAGATATTAAAGGCAAACTAGTTTATGTACGTTGGTGATATTCTTGGTAGACGTGCAATCTACTCTCCTGATGATCTTGCGATTGTTGATGCAGGTAAAACCCCGCATCGTAGCTTTACCTATCGCGAATTGAATGACCGTTCTAACCGCTTGGCAAACTATTTGCGCGATGGTGTTGGGATTCAAAAAGGCGATCGGGTGGCGATTCTTGCACATAATGGTGTGGAATATCTGGATGCTTTCTTTGCATGTGGTAAGCTTGGCGCGATTTTAACTTGCCTCAATTGGCGGTTACATTGGCGTGAATTGCTAGAATTGCTCCAGACAACTACGCCTCGTGTCCTCATTTATTCCGATGAGTTTATAGCATCCGTCGAGAATATCCTCAATGAGGTGGATAACATCACCCAAGTATTACATATAGAAGGAGATGGTATCAAAGGCAGTCGCTACTTTGAAAAAACTTTAAGTGAGTCTGTCTTGCGTCCTGTAAAAACAGAAGACATGCATGAAGAAGATATTGCTTGCCTCATTTTTACAGGTGGAACAAGTGGGTTGCCCAAAGCTGCTCAGATTAGTTATCGTATGATTGCATGGAACACACTCAATACAATCATACATGACCTACATCACGGGGATATCACCGTTAATACATTTCCATTGTTTCATACAGGTGGTTTGCTTGTATATACAACACCTTTGCTTATCCTAGGCGGGACAGTAATTTTAACTCGTAAGTTTGATCCCAAGCAGGTTTTAGATTTATTGGAAGACTATGGTGCAACTGTGTATGCAGGTGTGCCAACGATGTATCAGATGTTGATGCAAGCTCCAAATTGGGAAAGTACAGACTTAAGCAGTTTACGGTTCTGTACTAGTGGTGGTGCGCCTTTGCCAATACCTTTAGTGCAACGATTTGATAAAGAGAAGGGTGTGCAGTTCAAACAAGGTTTTGGGATGACTGAATTTGGACCGGGTGTATTTGCACTTGCTGCTGAAGATGCCATTCGTAAAGCAGGTAGCATTGGTCGCCCCAATTTTTTTGTCGATGCACGGGTTGTTGATGAAGATAACCAGCCTGTTGAACCTGATGTCGTTGGCGAATTAGTGTTACGTGGACCGTCGCTGAGTTCAGGATATTTCAATAATCCCGAAGCCAGTGGTGAAGCCATAGATGATGACGGTTGGTTTCATACAGGTGATCTCGCTAAATATGATAGTGAGTTGTACTTCTCCATTGTGGATCGAAAGAAGGATATGTTTATCAGTGGGGGTGAGAACATTTATCCCACAGAGATTGAACATGTTCTATATAAACATGATGCTGTTGAACAGTGTGCAGTGGTTGGTGTTCCTGATGAAAAGTGGGGGGAAGTCGGTAAGGCTTATATTGTCATCAAACATGATAGTCAAGTGGATAGCGATGAATTGATGGCACATATGCAGCATCATTTGGCAGGTTATAAAGTGCCTAAGTTAATTGAACTTGTGGATGAGTTGCCAATTTCAGGTGCAGGGAAAATTCTCAAGCGCGAGTTATTGGCAAAAGAACTATCGAATTGATTGTCTTGCTTAGATAGAAATACAAACGATACGATCAAAATCTATTTGTGAAGTACGGGCAATATAAATTGCCTTTAATAAATTAGCCGTTTATTTTTAAGGAGTGTTGAATGTTTCGTAAACTATTTATCTTAGGTGTAATGTTAGCAATGGTTGGTGTATTTGGGAGCGCATCTTTTGCCCAAGAAGGGGAGCCTCTCAAAATTGGTTTGTTAGTTGACCAATCAGGTCCACTAACAATCTATGGTATTGAACAAGAAAATGGCTTTATGCTGGGCTTGGAATATGCAACTGGTGGAACAATGGAAATTGCGGGTCGTCCCATTGAAGTTATTGTGCGTGATAATGCATCAAATCCTGATGATGCCGCGAGTCAAGCTCGTGAATTATTAGAATCCGAAGGCGTGGAAATTCTTGTTGGCACAGTAAGCTCTGGTGCAACGGTCCAGTTAATCCCAATCGCGGATGATTTTGACGTCATTCTTATGGCAGGTCCAGCAGCGTCACCAAGCATCACAGGTGAAAATTTTGATGATAACGTTTTCCGCGTTTGTCGTAACTCCTTCCATGACTTCCTTGCATTAGCCTCATATGCCCCTGATGCGTTTGGTAACAATTTTGCACAATTGGCAGCCGACTATGAATTTGGACGCGCTTCAGCAGGTGCAGCAGAGTCCATCTTGAGTGGTGCTGGTATCAACTTTGTTGGCGAAACAATCTTTGCACCATTAGAAACCACAGATTTCACACCTTATCTCCAACAACTGCAAGATACAGAAGCTGATGCAGCAATCGTCAGTTGGGCAGGTGACGGCACTGTGACCCTCTTCCAACAAATTGATGAGTTGGGTATAGGTGATAGCATCGAAATTATTGGAGCTTTCAATTCCAACGAAATCGTTGCTGCACAAGACCCCAGCACCATCGGAACAATTAGCTGGATGATTTACCACTACAGCTTCCCTGATAACGAAATCAATGACTTCTTGGTAGAACGCCATATGGAAGAATATGACGATGTGCCTGATTTATTCACAGAATGTATGTTTGCAACTGCTCAAGCTGTTGTTGCTGGTGTGAGCGCAACTGAAGGTGACACATTACCAGAAGCAATGATTCCAGCGTTAGAAGGTTTAACATGGGATGGTCCAAAGGGTGAATATCACATTCGCCATAGTGATCATCAAGCACTTGTGCCAATGTACATTGCTGAGTTGGTTAGCCTCGATGACCCAGATTTCTTATACTACGAATTACTAGATACAATTTCTGCAGAAGACACCGCACCCCCATGCCTTGTTGATGAAGAACGGTGTGCGATGGATGATGAAATGATGGGCGACGAATAGCCACTCATGAAATTGTGGTAGAGGATGAGTTTGAACGCTCACCTCTACCATAATCCACATAAATAAATTAATGGATAACAGCATTATGACAACAGACATTATTTTAGAAGCACAAAATTTACGAAAGCAATTTGGGGGCGTAGTTGCTGTTGCTGATGTGAACTTACAGGTGAGCCGCCATACTGTACATTCGATAATTGGTCCGAATGGTGCCGGCAAGACAACGTTGTTTAACCTCTTGAGCGGACGGTATGAGCTAACAACAGGTAAAGTCATCCTAAATGAGCGTGATATAACCCATGTACCATTCCATCGACGGGCACACATAGGTATGGCCCGCTCTTATCAAATTACGAATATTTTCCCTAACTTGACTGTGCTAGAGAATGTCCGTTTAGCTGTCCAAGCGTTAACACCTGCACGATTTGATTTTTTGCGCTCAGTCCACTACTACAAGAGCTTTATTGATAAAGCTATTTATATCTTAGAACAGGTAGGATTAGGTGATGCATTGGAGCAACCTGCAAATGAACTCCCTCACGGAGGAAAACGTAAATTAGAGTTAGCAATTTTGCTTGCATCTGATGCTGAACTCTTACTTCTTGATGAACCAACTGCAGGTATGGCATCCGAACAAGTCCCTGAATTGATTGATACCATTCAACAGATCCGTCAGGCAAGTAACAAAACGATTTTACTCGTCGAACATAATATGAATGTGGTGATGAATATTTCACACAAAATCACTGTCATGAACTATGGACAAGTATTAGCAGAAGGTGATCCGTCATCAATAGCTGATAATAAGGATGTGCAAAATGTGTATCTAGGGGGACTTTACAGTGAGGTGATGAAAGATGTCCAGCAATAAACCGATATTAGAAGTGAAGGGCATCCATACTTATATTGGACAATTCCATATCTTAGAAGGTGTCAATGTAGATGTACCAGCAGGTGCAATTACTGTTTTATTGGGACGCAACGGTGCCGGCAAAACAACCACCCTTAAGAGTATTATGAATATTGCACCTATTTCTTCTGGCATAATTACTTTTGAAGGTCAGCCCTTACATAAACTACGCCCCTACGAGATAGGCAAAATCGGTATTGGTTATGTGCCTGAACATCGCGCAATCTTCAAAACTTTGAGTGTTCGTGAAAACTTAGAAATAGCTGAACGTCAAAGTGGAGACCTAGATAAGCGCATCGACATGATTTTTGAATTGTTCCCTGATTTAAAGCGACTATATCATCTGGGGGGTGGACAACTATCCGGTGGACAACAACAGATGCTGGCTGTGGCTCGTGCGCTTGTGCCAGAAAATCGTCTATTGTTGATAGACGAACCAAGTGAGGGGCTTGCACCTGTTATTATTGAGCAATTAATGAAAGCTATCCGTCAGCTTTCGAGCGATACAACCGTATTGCTTGTCGAACAGAACTTCTTGATGGCAAGCCAATTAGCAGATACCTACGTCATTATTGAAGAGGGGCAATCTGTACGCTCAGGCAATATGAGTGAAATTGCAAATAACCCTGACTTTGTAAAGCAATACCTCGGTGTGGGATAGGAATAGATAAATGAAACAACAGACAACTATACTCATTATCGGATTATTTGCGCTGGTCTTGGGATTTGGAATGATCAGCGTAAAGGGTGATATTAACGATTTTGGAATCACTGCATTGTCAGGCTTATTCCAGGGCATGTTATTATTCTTAGTTGCCTCTGGTTTATCGATTATTTTCGGACTAATGGATGTATTAAATCTAGCGCAGGGTGCTTATTTTATGATTGGCGCATATTCTGCGTATGAGGTTCATCATAATCCCGCTATTATTGCAGCTATTCCTAGTGGAGATATCCGTTTTATTCTTGCTCTGGTTGTGGCGACCCTTGTGGGTGCATTACTGGGCGCGATATTAGAGAGTGCTTTTTTACGTCCACTATATATTCGTCCACTCTTCCAATTGGTCTTAACCTTTGGCGTCGCCTTAGTGATAGAAGAAATTATCCGATTCATTTGGAGTACAACACCTTATAGCTGGGTCGAGCAATTTACCTTTCGTGAGCGAACCTTTGTTATATTCGAACAGCAATTTAGTGTGTATCGGCTATTTGTGATTGCAATGGGATTTGTGTTGATATTTACAATTGCACTGTTACTACGGCGTACACGTATCGGCATTATTATTCGGGCAGGAGTTGAAGACAGTGAAATGGTCGAAGCTCTTGGCATTAATGTTCGCCTGATTTTTACACTGGTATTTACAATTGGATGTGCTGTCGCTGCCTTGGGCGGGGCGATTGCTGCACCTTTCCTTGGCGCGACTTTTGGTATGGGTAACACATTTCTACTGTCTGCAATTGCCGTTGTTGCATTGGGTGGCCTCGGCAGCTATGAAGGGACTGCAATTGGGAGCATTCTTGTTGGACTAGCTGTCGCATTTATGGGGCAGTTTGCTTTAGAAATAAACCAATCTGTATTGACTAGCCTCACCCCAATGATTTTACTGATTACTGTTTTGCTAATTCGCCCGAGCGGATTATTCGGACATGGAGAATAAGATGAGTAGATTACGTCGAATTTTAAGAAGTAATGCGTTCTATCTAGTTATCTTAGCTGCATTAATCTTGTTACCCCATGTTATTGGCTGGATTACTAGTGATAGCCCATTTGGTATCGGAGGGCGACCGCGTGGACAATCTATTTTCTGGCAAGGTGTGATGATAGAAGTCTTCATCCTAGCTGTGCTGGCAATGAGCTATAACCTGATATTTGGCTTTACTGGTGTTATTTCCTTTGGTCACGCTCTGTTTTTTGGAATTAGCGGTTATACGCTAGGTATCTTCCTTGAAAAGACGAATCTCGAACTTGGCATTGCCTTTGGCGCAGGCATTATTGTTGGTATCTTATTGGCAGGTCTATTGGGCTTTATTATGGGTTTGGTCTCCCTAAGATTAAAGGGAGTATACTTTGCACTCTTCACACTCGCTGTTGCCGAAATGTTCTTTATTTATGCTCAACGCTGGTCGTTTACCTCAGCAGAAGACGGCTTTCCTGTTGGCAATATACCCGATTGGCTAAATCCAACCCGTGAGCGTTTGACTTTTTACTATGTTGCATTGATATTGCTAGCCTTCACCTTCGTTTTTATCAAGCGTCTTATTGAATCTCCTACAGGTAGTGTTCTCCTTGCAATTCGTGAAAATGAAGAACGTGCGAAGACCATTGGTTATCATACACTGCGTTTTAAGCTGTTTTCTATCAGTATGTCGGCGATGCTTGCGGCTTCTGCAGGCATTCTTCACATGCTATTCAACAAGAAAGTGGGGCCAGAAATGTTTAGCCTTGCCTTTACTATAGATCCCTTGTTAATGACGATTATTGGTGGATTAGGTACATTATCAGGTCCTGTTGTTGGGTCAGGGGTATTATTGTTAATAGAGCGCCCCCTGCGGGATTTTTCCATTATGTTGGAGACGCCGCTATTTACAGGTGAGATTGATGTTGGGCAGGCATGGTCACTTATTCTCGGCATTATATTTATTGTAGTAGTTTTGCTATTTCCACAGGGCATTGTTGGAACATGGAATAAGTGGTGGGCAAAATTGCGACAAATTAAAAAACCATAATCAAGTAAACTCTACTTGTTTATCAAAAACTTCATTTTCCCTGAAACCATTTGTTTGTGAATTCAACAGTGGTGATTAGAGTAAATCCGTCCAGCTTCGTCCACCTAATTCAAGCAGAACATCGTCCAGACTGACTAACAATTTGGATATAGATTTCAAGCTTATCAATAATGGAATGCAGACGAAGCGAGTCATATGGATATCGAAAGCTTGTGATGTTTGACAGGATTCGATTTTATAAACTATGGAAAACCTATCCCAATAGGAATCAGTTGGGATAGGAGGCTTGTTATTTATTATGATTTTCCAACGTTTTAGCCTCAACTAAAATGGGGACATAAAACCCATTAATAACCAATGTGATCTTGTCACTATCGATCAGTTTATCATCACATTATTCTGCGACATCTGCTATAGTATATGACATCTATGTACTGATGGAGATGTTATTATGCCTGATAAAGATAAAGACCCACGTATTATTGCATCGGTGCAACGTGCTCTCGATATTTTATCATTGTTTGGTCCACAATCTCCAGAATTAGGTATTACAGAAATAGCCAAAGCACTAGATTTACACAAAAGCACAGCATCAGGATTGGTCTATACATTGCAGAACAATGGTTACATCGAGCAAAATCCTGAAAATCGTCGTTATCGCCTTGGATTGCAGTTAGTTGAGCGTGCCGCAGTATTGCTGAATCAAATTGAGATTCGTAAGGTTGCTATGCCAGAACTTGAACATCTGCGAGATTGGTCAACAGAAAGTGTCAATTTAGGCATTCGCGAAGACAATCAAGTAATCTATATTGAACGCCTGATGACGGACAAAAATCTTGGATTCCGCAATCATATTGGCAAACGTGTATGGGTACATTCAACTGCACTTGGCAAAGCTATTCTCTCGCATTTATCGTTGGAGGAAAGCCGTAGTATCCTTGAATCCTACCATCTAGAATCGCTCACGCCAAATACCATCACAGATATAGAAACCCTCATACAACAGTTTAAAACATTCAAAGAACAGGGATATGCGACAGAACATGAGGAAAATGAATTGGGTGGTTTGTGTATATCCGCACCTATTTATAATCACACATCCGAACCCGTAGCAGCAGTCAGCGTATCGTTCCCCGTATCCCGCCTTGATGAAAGTATGGTGCCAACCTATGGTGAAAAAATTAGAGACACTGCCAAACGTATCTCGCTAAAATTAGGTTATCAACCAGAAACAGAATCACCCTCTGTGATGTTTGATTTACAATACTAAGCAAGTTCAAATAAAAGTGGCGATGGACGTGACACACCTGCTTATTGAAATTTATCTATTTGTAATCTTGAAGATTTTCTTGCATATAATTGACTTCTTCTGTGAGTTTCTTCTTAAAAAATAGCTGATATTTAATTTAATTCTATGGCAAAGGCACGGTCATGAATGTCTTTGCGCAGAAAGGCAGTTAAGGCTTCCAAAAAATAATAATCACCGTAAACCAAACCATGATCCATTAACTTATGTGGAACAGAACGCGCCGCATCTTTCAAAATAGAGGATGCACCCGATACATCACGAATAAGATAGTTATTGCATAGTGAGACAAGTATTTTCTCAGCTAAATCGCGCCAACGTTGAGCATTTTCTGGGTCGCAGTTAGCAAGCTCAATTAAGCCACAGACGTTGGTCGCTGCTGCTGAAGAATCTCTATAAGTGTTTGGGATATGGGGGCTGTTGTAATCCCAGTAGGGAATGAGATCGTCAGGCAGATTCTTTTCTGTGTAGTCTGCTACTGCACGAGCCGTCGTTAAAAACGTTTGAATACCTGTGTAACGATAGCTGGTGGCAAATCCATACAACGCCCATGATTGACCTCGTGACCAGCACGAATCATAACTAAAGCCTTGATGTTGTTCACGGCGGAGGAATAAACCCGTGTTGGGGTTGAAGTCGCCAAGCTGTGCAGTTGACCCATCACCACGTACCAGTGCCAGACGCGATGTACGAGCGTGTTGTGTTGCAATGTCGGCATAACTTGGATCACCTGTGCGGACACTCGCCCAATGCAATAGCGACAGATTCATCATCACATCAATGTTGATGCGCCCTGCCCACTTTTGAATACCGTCGTCGTCCCATGCCTGCAAATACTCACCGTTCACATTATAGCGTTTGATGAGTGTGTCAGCGGCTTCAATTGCATCAGGAAACCACGATTCATCCCCTGTGATGCGTCCACCCAATACATGCGATAAGTGGAAAATAAAGCCTAAGTCATGTGTACCTCTACGATTCTTCATGAAGGTGAGTTTTTGTGTCCATTGTTCTGCGCCTTCTTTTAAATCATCATCTTGTGTATGGGCATAGGCTAACCATAGCAACCCTGTCCAGAAGCCATCAACCCAGTGGGCGGCATCACGGTCAGGTTCGACTAAGTTCCACTGATTATCTTTGAATGATTCAGGGAAATAAGTCAGGTTTTTTAGATTGTGGCGAATAGTAGATATGCTCTGTTCTAACGCGTCTTCAAATAAAGTTTGCACAATATAAAATCTCCTAAATCATTATACAAGAGATGTTCTGACGGACACTTTCATCAAGGTAGTTTTTCAATGGTTGCGTTATATTTAACTTGATTTGTCTGTGTACGAGCAATAATTAAATGACGGCGGCGGGGCGGATTATATGAGTTGCCCGGACAATTTGCCAGAAAAATTTGCATTGGCTGACTTGCATTCAATGTTAACTGATAGACTTTGTCTTCAAAGGTTGTCTGTAGAGTCACTATCGTAAGGTTTTTAATCGTCGCTTCAAAATTGACATAGCAGCCCGGTGCATCATCGCTGTATGTTCCTACGAGAGGTATTGTGGATTCGCCTACAATAACCCATTGCCCATCACTGTGAAACAGCCAATCGAATTGATGCGAAATTTCCGACTTTAGCGAACAAGTGTCGTCAATGCGGTTTTCAACCCACTGAACACGACGCTCTAGCGATACACCTTCGTACAAAGTGTCCGAGCGTAAGGTAACGGAATCATCAGTTTGATCTATTAACGTGGCAGACCCTTCCCCCTGCGATATTTTATCAACGATGACAGTGTTATGGGCTAGTGTCTGTTGATACCATGTCACACGTTCTTCAATACCATAAAGTGTTGTTCCTGCATCACGCGAAAATGGACGAACAGTGAGTGCTAGACGGTCATAATGACTATGTGATCCTGCATATGCGCCGTATGGTATAAACAATTGAAGATCAGATGAGGGACGCGACACAACCAACCCACTGTCAGGAAGGATGGTAACTTTTTCACGATCTATATTGTTGTCGGGAAGGTTATCATTGGCAAATAGCAGAACCGTCCAACGGTCACGCTCCACACCACGACGCTGATAAGCACATTTTGCTAGCCAACCATAGAGGAGTTTACCTGTGCGAGCATACGCCATTTCGTAGACATCACAGATTTCAATGTTGTAGATGCTATCCATCCAATACGATCCATCGTTTGCATCTGGTATTGATCCATCTGTATAACTGATTTGTGCCAGTGCATTCCACAGGTTATCGATTGTTTGCCCCTTGCTACCCGCAACTGTATATAAATTGATGCTGTTGAGCAAACAACTTTCTGCAAGCAAACTATATGCGAGCGATACAAAATTATGGTAATAGGGCGTGGCTTCGTGCTCCATACCATCTGCAAAAATGGCACAGTTTATATGGGCAGGGAAGCCAATCGCATCACTTGTCACTCTATCTATGAGGTTTTGATCGTTAAGCGCAAACGCCAGTTGTCCCAAACCTGCCAACAGCCATGCCGTATAATTGCTATCTAACCGATTTTGGTCAACGAGATTATCGTGTGCGCTAGACAAAGTATCTGCTATGGGTTGTAACAACTGGTCAACAATGACCTGATTATCATCTACTGATAGGGTATCACGAATGAGATCATAGGCTTGAACAAGAGGAACAGCCCATAGGGCTTCTGTCAACGCTTGATTGAACGCATGTCCCTTAAGCATCCAATCTTCGGCATCGGCATCCCCTCGAAAGCGTGTATAAAGTGTTGTGTAGTCGAGCAGAATTTTTGTAATAGCATCAGCATAGCGCGAATCTTCTAGCAGATGATATAGAATACCTGCATCCCGCACCCAATCTGCGAGTTCACGATGTCGCCACGCACGCCAGCCACCGTCATAATCTTCACCACTCATCACAGCACCGGCTGCAGTTGCGTGATATGTAGGTTGGTGTCCATCATAAACGAGTGGCATCCAACTGGAGGGGTGAATATATTTGTGTATCCATCCGCCGGGTTGATCAGGTAAGTTCAAATAATCAACTTCAGCATCGACGCGCTGTTTGACACGGTATACAACCGCCTCATACCACGAGCTTGATAACAGCTTACGCCTTTGGTGCCAATCTATTGAACCAAATATAGACATATGTCAACCTTTAGACGAACCATGCACCACCATTAATTTCTGCAACTTGCCCTGTGCCCCATCTACCCAGATCGGATACAAAGTACAATACCGCACCAGCCGCATCATTGGGGATACCGGCTTGTTGTAATGGGATAGCGCCTACAATGCGTTCATAGTTTTCGATACCTGTGAACGTTTCGTGGAATGGCGTATCAACGATAAATCCGGGAGCTAGTGAGTTCACTGTGATTTTCCGAGGAGCAAGCTCTTTAGCAAGTCCACGTGTAAATCCTATTATACCTGCTTTAGATGCTGCATAGGGAACTGTACCATTTCCGCCACCGTTACGTCCTGCCAATGATGACATATTAACAATGCGCCCGCCATCCCCGTTCATATACTTTAGTGTTTCGCGGGTGCAATAAAATGCACTGGATAGATTCACATTAAGAACTTGATGCCAGTGTTCATCCGTCATTTCGTCAATTTTGACGCGATTGACAAGGTGTCCGGCATTGTTTACAAGAATGTCAATCTTACCGCCAAGGAATTCAGCGACTTGAGCAACGATATCAGTAACCTGTTGACTATCCGTTGCATTTAATTGGAACATTTCTGCTTTATGTCCCAATTCCTTTATCGCCTCAATCGTTTCTTTGGCTTCTGTATCATGAGAATAATAGGTGATGGCAACTGTTGCGCCACATTTTGCGAGATTTTTAGCAATACCAACATACCCACCCGTTATAAAAGCTGTCTTGTTTGTAAGATTAATATTCACAAGAATCCTTTGTTTGACAATATCAAACTATGTTTACTATTATCGCACGTCGAGTATAAACCTAGCTTAAAGCGTTTGTCAAGAAACGAAATGAAAGATTATTGATGTCTTCAATGCATTTGTAACCTCTTAAACAAGGTAAGATTGATCATTGTGGTCAATTTATCTGACAATACTCCCTTGCTAGATGATTCTTGGCACTAAGTCAGCAATTCAAAATGCCCAAAACTGCTTATGTACAGATGTTTTAATTACTTTCGATACCTTACGGTAATACCGTAACGTTTACGTAATTGCGAAAATTGTATATAATAGAATCCAATGGAACTTTTCAAGCATGGTATAACACAGATTGATTACCTCAAAAGTAGCTTAGTGACAGCCTATCTTGAAAGCAATCTGGAGATATGTTTTAGGTATTATTGTGGTTGTCAACGATACGTTGAATAAGGGCTATGATATGACCTGAGCATATGTGATCAGTATAAGGTGAATTATTTTTGCTCGTTTTCGTCCTTAATCGGTGGTCAACTAGAATGCTTTTTTCACTTTAGAAAAGTTTTAATCACTCCATCATGAATTTGCAACGTACAGGATAAAGTCTATGGGTAAAAGTAAAGCAGCAATTCGAACCATAAAGATATTAGAGTTAGTGGCAGGCTACGCTAATGGCTTGACTATGTCGGAAATTGCCAATGAACTGGATATACCGGTTACCAGTGTCAATGATATTGTCAAAGCTTTGGTGGAAGTGGAAATGCTAGACCTGATTGATACGCGAAGTAAGACATATGGTATCGGTCTCAAGGCATTTTATATTGGAAATACCTATATCCAGAATACATCGTTGATTGACCGAGCTAAACCAATTGTTGAGGAACTGGGTGGACTATTAAACAAGACGGTTTTCCTAGGTAAACATTCCAACGGAAAGGTCACCTATTTGTATAAACACGAAGCCCCCGGTGTGCTAATCGCAACCTGCTCAATTGGTAGTCAGGCGACGATGCATAATACTGCGTTGGGGAAGAGTATTCTTGCGTTTGATCTGGATGCTTTGGACGTGGTAGAGAAAAAACCACTCAAGCAAAAAACAAAGTACACCATAACAGACTTTGAAGTACTCCGCACAGAGTTAGAGCAAGTACGTGAGCGTGGCTATGCAATTGATGATCGTGAACACAATGAACATCTTTTCTGCATTGGTGCCCCAATATTTGATTCATCAGGTCGTGTGGTTGCTGCATTAAGTATTAGTAGTCTATATACGTCGAACCTTGATGTAGATGGTGAAGCCTCACTTGTTCGTGAAAAGGCAATGGAAATCTCCATGAAAATGGGTTGGCGAGAAACACTTACTGTATAGAGTAGGTTTCTGGCCCAACACTTTTTACGTATATACGTAATGAGCATGAATATCCGAATAAACTGTTGACAAATGCAATAAGATCACTTAGGATAAATACGTAACGGTTTCGGTATTACGTAATCGTTACGCAATTTATACCTAATTATTTATTTGTTGACCAAGACATCAACAGTCTTAGAGAAGATATTAAGCGTTACGTGATTTATGCCTAATTATTTATTTGTTGACCAAGACATCAATAATCTTAGAGAAGATATTCATCATACAAAAGCTGTCGTGTATAAACGATTGTATGATCAATGTCGGCGATATGGAAACGAATCGCTTTCTGAAGAAATGCCCGGTGGAAGTATAACTTTTATGGGAATTGCTTCCGCCAATCTTGCCTTAATGTATCTTCTCACCAAACAACCACATTATCTTGAAGAAGCAAAACGCTGGATTTTCACATGTGTCAGCTATCCCCATTGGGGCAGTGACAAAAATCGTGATGTCGATCTTTCAGCTGCTTGGCTTCTTTTTGGTTTGGGACTTTCCTATAACTGGCTCAAGAGCACACTCCCAGACGATGAACGATGTAAACTACGGGATAAGTTAGTCTTACAAGCCTCACGTATGTATGACCACTATGAAAATAATCAGGAATCGGGATGGCCTGCCAATTACTGGCAAAACCATAACTGGATTAATATGACCGGTTTAGCCGCTACTGGATATGCACTTGTCGATGAGTATCCTGATGCTCAAGAGTGGATCGATGCTGCAAAAGAAAACTTTGAATATGTGTATTCGGTTTTACCTGATGATGGTAGTTACTACGAAGGTGTTGTTTACTGGCGATATGGCGCAATGTGGCTTTTTGTTTATGCACATCTGGTCAAAGAGCGTGAAGGCATTGATTACTTTGCAAATACTCCATTCCTAAAAAACACATTTTATTACCGTTTATATCAGTCTGCGCCCGATTTACAGCAGCAAATCAATTTCGGGGATTGCCATGACCGTTTTAGCGGACACTCAACAGCTATTTATTACAAGACTGCCGCGGAGTATGGGAATGGACATGCACAAAAGCTTGGTAATTTAGTACGGGATAACTTCCTCTATCGCGAAGCGATTGAATCAAAAGTTAAACCCGGAATACTACCCGAGTGCCTATTTGAAGTATTGTTTTATGACCCCTCTGTACCAGAAGCAGATTTTGAGGATTTATCCTTAACTACCTATTTTGAGGATCTTGGTCTTATTGTGATTCGTTCATCGTGGGAAGAAGATGCCATGCACTTTTCGTTTAAGTGTAGTGTTCCCGGTGGCAAAACACAGTGGGACAACGCCCAGAAATTGATTGCCCAAACAGGTCATAAACACCTCGGGCTATCCCATCAACATCCTGACAACAATTCTTTCATACTTGTTGCCGATAATACATACCTAGCAATCGATGACGGCTATAACAGAACAGTGAAAGCAGAGCACCACAATGTAGTGCTTGTTGACAGAGTAGGCTACCAAGATGAGGGTAAGAATGATATCTGGGCAAAATATACACCAGATATGATCGGGGTTGTGGAAAAGTATGTGAACGAAGAGGGTATTATTTATACAGTTGGCGAAACAGCCAACACTTATCAAAAATCCCTAAAGCTAACTCGCTTTGCCAGACATGTTTTATATACTCATCGACCCTATTTCATTATTTTTGATGAACTCCTCAGTGAATTAGACCACACCTACACTTGGTTGCTACATTCAGATGTTTTCCCAACTAGAGATGGTAATGGCTTTTTCTACCAAAACGGACCAGCCACGATGCGGATTCATTCGGTGTTTCCTGATGCTGTTACAGCAACCATGGAAGATAATGTTGTTCGGGCAGTTATGACATCACAGGAGCCCGACAATTTCTGTCAGACCAATTTGAAGACACTCGCATTGTCAACACCGATCAAGTCGAAGAGTGCCTATTTCCTGAACGTGATAGCAATTGGGAATGCTACTTATGATCCTGAACTCGTTGTTACTCCGATTAAGAACAGTACGACTATTGGGGTGCAAGTTCAGATTGACGATCAAATCGACATATTCTTGTATTCACCTGTAGGCTGTATCACATTTGAGGGTAGGGAATATTCTACTCATGAATTGTATTTACTCATGACGGGTAATCGAGTCATCAAGGAAATCGCTTTATGAAAAGCAAAAATGATGCTGAACAAAACAGAAGTTATGTCCGAACCATTATTATGGATTATCGACTGTATTTGCTTTTGTTGCCGATCGTAATCTGGTATCTATTGTGGTTTTATAAGCCAATCGCTGGATTGCTGATTGCATTCAAGTACTTTCAGCCGAACCTTGGTGTAATGGATAGCGATTTTGTTGGATTTGCCAACATTGTTTCTCTGGTAGAGGGTAATTTTGCATCACAATTTTGGAGAGCATTCCGTAACACATTTGTAATCAACGTTTATGGCTTGTTGTTTGGCTTTCCAATCCCAATTCTATTAGCACTTGCTTTCAGTGAAATCAGAAATACCGCATATCGCAATATTGTTCAAACATTATCATATTTACCACACTTTCTATCTGAAGTAACTATCACTGGACTGGTACTTACACTGTTGTACAACGGTGAAGTAACTACAGGCGTTTTTGCAAAGTTGCTTATGGAGCTGGGGCTGATTGATGAAACTGCCCGTATTGTTCAAACTGCTGATTATTTCCGCCCGATGTACATTATTACTGGAATATGGAAAGAAGCGGGTTACAGTTCCATTGTCTACTTTGCAGCTGTAATGGGGATTTCGCCCATCTTATATGAAGCAATCAAGGTTGATGGTGGTAACAAATTGCAGGAATTGCGATACGTAACCTTACCCGGCATGGCTCCGACACTAACCATTATGATTGTACTGCGAATAGGGCAAATGTTGTCGGTGGGATATGAACGCGTGATTCTGCTTTATAACGCCAACACCTATGAAACCGCTGATGTACTTAGTACCTTCGTTCTTCGTATTGGATTAGAAAGCGGTAATCAATCGATGGGGGCATCAGCGGATCTTTTCAACTCGTTAATTGGTTTTATGCTGGTCATTGGGGCAAATTACATCAGTCGCGAGATCTCAGAATCTTCACTTTGGTAGGAGTACATGATGGTACGTTTAAGTAAATCTGAACTCATTTTTAAGATCGTCACAATCCTGCTGGTTACGGTGTTTGCCTTACTTGCATTCTATCCAGTAATTTACTCATTTTCTGCATCAATTAGTGGCAAGATAGCGTATGAAGCGGGTGAAGTGGTTTTATTTCCCAAAGATGTCTCGTTTCAAGTATACGAACTTATTTACTACGACAAAGGGCTGTGGATCTCGTTTATCAATACTCTGTTCTACACAATCTTTGGTACAGCATGGAGTATTATCATTTCGGCTTTGGGGGCATATGCTCTCTCTAAGCGTCGATTATTATTCCGTCGGCAATTCAATTTCCTTGTAGTTTTCACCATGTGGTTCAACGCAGGTATGGTGCCTCTTTATCTGAACTACATTAATATGGGAGTCGATACTCGTTGGGGCATTATCGTCGCTTTTGGCGTTCAGGGTTTCAATATCATCTTACTGCGTAGCTTTTTTGAAGCAATCCCTCGAGAAATAGAAGAGGCTGCTACCATTGATGGGGCAAACGAATTTGATTTGCTCACACGAATATTCTTACCCATGTCTAAGGCTGCAATTGCCACAGTTACATTATTCTATGCGACATCCCGATGGAACAGTTATTTCTGGTCACGTATGTTACTAAATGATCCAACGGAATTACCGCTTCAAGTCTATATGCGAATTCTTATCGAGAACTACCAGAAAATGTTTGACGATATGCCAATTGACTTACCCTATTCATCGGATTCTTATATATTCGCTGTACTGGTAGTCTCGATAATCCCTGTGTTGATCATATACCCGTACCTCCAACGATACTTTACAAGAGGGGTAAATTTGGGTGGTGTAAAGGAATAAATGAAAAGGAGGTGGCTATCGCACTAATGAATACTTGCTCATCACATAAGAAATAAAAATATTCAATTAAAAGGAGCTTTAAATGAAGAAATATCTAATTATACTGTTGAATCTCGTTTTGCTGATGATACCTGCTGTATCTGCCCAGGATAGTGGTATTGCTGAATCCCTAGACTTAAATATTGCCTTAGGTAACAATCAGCGTACAATTACCTACCAACAAGCAACTCCTCTCGAATTACCTGACGGTACCGTAATCTCGCAAGGGATGTTAAAGCCAACCTGGCAGTACTTTCAGGAGCAGATTGGCATTCAGCTAAACGACGTTACGATACAGGACCAGAGTGCAAGCGAGATGATTGATATTGCTGCTGCCACTGGCTTTGAAAATGCCACTGTTTATGGTGGTAACAGTATTGCTGAAGACTTAATGAACTACGGTGCTCAGGGTTATTTTGTTCGCCTGAATGACCATCTTGATCAGATGCCTAATTTTGCGGCTTACCTTGAAACTTATTCTAGCATCGCTAGTGCTATTACCGCATACGATGGCGGTATCTACCACATTCCATATGCTGCCGAGATCGGCAACTATGCGCGTGTATTTAATGGTCGTGAAACCTGGGTTCTTGCCCTCCTTGATTCTGATGAAGCTCTTGAAGAAGAAACCCATACACTAACCCCTGCTTATGAGGGTTTCTGGGATCGCAATGCAACAAATGTTGTTGATCTTCAAAATGAGGCAGCAGGTGGAACGCTAACCAGAGATGTAGCACGTCAAGTATTGTTGGACTACATTGCCGAAACCTATCCTGACTTAGAAAAACCCTCAGATCTCTATCTGAATGAAACCGCTGTATATGATATTGATGAGCTTGTTGCTTTGTGGCGCGTTGTAGAACTTAGCCCTAACACGCTTTCAAAGGTGACTACTGGCGCAGTTGTTCCAGATACTCAGATTTCACCGTTCTTTGTACGTCAATCAAGTTATCGTGAAGACGTACTACGCCTGATCTCATACTTTGGTGGTCAACGTGTACACGGTTCAGATTCATATGCGGCACGCTTCTACCTAGATGCTAATGGTGAATTACAGTATTCCTACGCTGAAGATGCCTTCATGGAAGGAATTGACTACCTTGCTGACATGTATTCAGAAGGCTTAATCCACTCAGAATTTGCTGACCTCAGCACATCCGATAACTTCCGTAACCCCTTCTACACCAACGATGCAGTAGAAGGACATCGACAATTCGGTTTCATGACTTTTGACTGGATTGCTTCAACGACTGCAGCTAATCCTGATGTTGTTGGTATGTTACCTCCAGTAACGACGGTTGGTTCTGATGAATTCATCCACTATATTGAAAATACTCGTGTGATCAAGCCAGATGGTTGGGCTATTTCAACGGCTTCTTCACCTGAAGAAATCAATGCTGCGCTTGTACTCTTTGACTACCTCTTTACCGAAGAGGGGAACATCGCTCAGAACTATGGTCCTCCAATCGGTCTAGAAGAAACAGAAGTCTTCGTTGCACCAGATGGTACAGAGTATCCTAAATTTGCTCAATGGATACTTGATGTTGCATGTGAATTGAAGAGTTGTGATATGTCCGGCTTCCTGCGCGACTTCATGGGCTCGCAAATTCCGATTGGCTATCAGAAAGAGATTGGATTTGAATTGCAGTACACCCAAAATCGTGGGTGGGATGCTTGGGCTCTTTACACCGATGCTGGTGTTGTCACCACTTCATATGACGCATCAGATCCACTGTTCCTCCTAGTACCTCCTGTCTTCTCCTTGACAGATCGGGATTTGGTCAGAGTATCACAATTAGCAATTAGCGAAGAGCAGATCGATCAGATATTCCTCTATATCGTAGGTGCTGAATCGGCAGTCGGTTCTGTAGAAGAGCTACAATCGCTGTTTATTGAAGCTGGCATCGAACAATATATTGACGTTTACCGAAGTGCGTATGCTCGCATGATTGGGTAGTTTTTCAGTCTGATACATAAAGAGGGAGAGGGGGTGTTCTCCTCTCCCTCTCCGCAGAGAGAGTACAGAAAAGGTGCTAATAACGTGGAAAAACATCTCATGAAAATCCAAGCCAGCTTAGTGTATTCCGTGGTGACAGTATCTGCTTTGATATTTGTGCTGTACCTAGGATTTATGACCGAATATTATGTTCTGTTTTATGATGGCACGGATGAGTTATATGAGTTTTATAAACAGCTACAGGTCTTCAATAAGGAAGCTTTCAATATAGCTCTGGAATTTGTGCTATTGGCGATAATATTGATGACGTTCCAATTATCTAAATATCGCCCCGGCTTGCTGGGCGTGATATATGTACCAGTTATGACCATCTATACTTCTCTGAGTTCATTTCCTTTGATTGATAACCTTTCCAAGCTTAGACTTGACTATCTTGCGTCTGATTTTACGAGCATGAAGGAGTACACACCATCAACTTTCGCATTTGATATTGGCTTGATTATTCATTATGTACAGATTGGTTTGTTGATTGTACTTTGTATCGTAGCAATTATCACCTTTGTTCAGAGGTTAAGAGACGGACATCCAATTATTAGGAAGTTCATATGAAAAATAAAGAAATATTATTATATAGCCAGAATACCGGTAGCCAGCAGTTGTTCATGTTATATCTATTAGGGAATACAGCGTTTACTATTTTCTTTGCCAATGCCGCCGATGTTGATAAAGACCTTGGATTATTTATTATGCTCAACATTGTGCTATCGTTGCTTGCATTTCTGACTGCTGTTCGCCAGCGAGTGTATGCAATGAATTGGGGCTATGTAGGGCTTGTGATCGGAGTTTTCCAAATCCTACGTCTGATATGGATCCCTGAAGAAATCGTAAATCCATTACGCCTTTTATTGATTGGCTTGCTGTTTGTGACTGGTTCTCTCGCAATAGTTGGCTCGATAAAGTGCCTGAAACGTACGTCAGATCGTGATCATTATATTCGTGCTAACGATATTGATCTGTCGATTTTGCAACAATAAGGATAAGTAATGCAAGAGCTTAAACTAGTCAATATAAATAAAATATACTCAGGCAAGGTTCAAGCTGTTTACGACTTTAATCTTGACGTTCCTTATGGCGAATTCGTTGTATTTGTTGGTCCTTCTGGCTGTGGAAAATCCACAATACTAAGAATGATTGCTGGTCTCGAAGACATCACTAGTGGTGATATGTATATCGGCAGTGAGCGGGTAAACAATGTCGCACCGGCTGACCGAGACATTTCAATGGTATTTCAGAACTATGCATTATATGGACATATGTCCGTGTACGAGAATATTGGATTTAGCCTGACAATTCGGCACGAAAGTGCAGATGTTCGGCATGAAAAAGTGATGGAAGCTGCTGAAATCGTTGGTCTAAAAGATACTCTGAATCGTTTTCCCCGCAACATATCAGGTGGGCAACGACAGCGTGTTGCAATGGGGCGCTCTATTGTGAGTGATGCCAGCATCATATTGATGGATGAACCACTTAGTAACTTAGATGCTAAATTACGTGTACAGTCCCGTCGTGCGCTACTTAAACTACATCAACAGCTGAAAAATACCTTCATCTACGTAACCCATGATCAAACAGAAGCGATGACGCTCGCCGATCGGATTGTGGTTATGAATGATGGACGCCTTCAGCAAGTTGGGACACCTCTAGAAGTTTATTCAAAGCCTGCAAATATATTTGTCGCTGGTTTTATTGGTACCCCCGCTATGAATTTTATAGACGGTCAGATTAAGGACAGCCATTTCATCGCACCGGGTATTGACCTTACTCTATCACCCGAACAACTTGCGAGTCTAAATGGATATCACGGCAAAGATATTGTGTTGGGTATTAGACCAGAACATTGCACGCTAACTCCAAATGGAACATCAGGAGATAGAATAAGTGGCGAGATTTATATTAAAGAATATCTAGGAAACTATACTCTCTTTCATCTTGATATAGGTGGTAAGACATATTATGCAGCGCGCCTTAAAGCACATATCTCAAAAACACTAGGCGATTCACTAGAGATTTATCCTGATGTGAGCAATGCTCATTTCTTTGATACCAATACTGGCGAACGCCTTCAGCTAGAGGAGTCGTAATAGTGAAAGATCGGATACTAACAATTCTCCGTGGCATTGCAATAATAAATGCCTTTGGTCAGTTGGCACTATCTCAGGTTCATATCTCGGTAATAACAAAGGTGTTTGCGAAGGAAATTGGTTTCTATCTTTTCTTCTTCATTATCTTCTGTTTGTTGACTGGTTTTAATACGTTCCTACTAGAAAAACCCAAAGGCATAGCCTTCTTCACTTTCATAAACTGGCTCACAGCTGCTACAGGTTACATCTATTTACAGATATTACAGACAGATGTTGCTAATCAGGAAGCCTTAACATTAGCAGACGTACAATTGAGCTTGATTCTTGTTATTGTTGCAATCGCCATTTGTATAATCAATTCTTTCGCTATCCCCTATCTAAGCTGGGAACAAGTAAAAACAAGTTAGGAATAAGCAATGCAAAAGAGTCGGTTGAGAGCATTTTTTACAGATCAAAGAAGCGCAATGTTAATCCGCTGGTGGACAGCCGGTGCTGTATTCTTTTTCATTGGCTGGGGCACACCTATTGGGCAGCAATCAATGATCGGGCTTGCATTCTCTCTTGGTCTGGTGATGGGACTGATCAATATATTGGTCGTCAACCCAAGTCTACGCTTGCTATTTAATATCGGACCACCAAAGCGTCCACCACATGAAAACACATTCGCCCAACGGCTCAGTGATAATCTGGTTGAAATATTTAAAGCACTCTTTATTGTATTCACTGTAACCATATTCTATCTCGTTATCAATAGAGCGCTGATTACTGCATGGGACTTACCACCTAATGCTGTACCATTTCCCGGTGAGCCAATCTTATTTGGAATATTCTATGTATTTGTGTTTTGGTGCCTCGAATTACTCGTTATCAAGATCAAAAGAATCATTGTAAATCGTGATGTTGAATCACAAAAATAACCCGTTGATTGGCATATCAACTGTTGTTTTAACCTCGAAGTTTGAATAAAGGAGAATATTTTGGAGCTAAAACACTATTTCTTAAACAAAGATGCTCCTCTCGAAGATTTGGGAGGAGGAATTAAACGAAAGGTGTTAGCCTACCATGAAAACCTCATGGTTGTAGAAGTATATTTTGAAGAAGGCGCAGTTGGTGCAGTGCACTCTCATCCACACGAGCAAATCACTTACATTTTAGACGGTGAGTTTGAATTTAACATTGGTGGCGAAAAAAAGGTTGTTACAGCAGGTGATACGACCTTCAAAGAGGCAAATATACCGCATGGTGCGGTTTGCCTAAAAGCAGGACGACTCTTAGACATTTTTACTCCACATCGTGAAGACTTTGTATAAAAAAAGGAAAACTAACTATGAACAAGGTAGCATTAATTACAGGTGGTAGTGGCGGTATTGGATTCGCAACAGCTAAAGAATTAGGTTGCGAAGGCTACTCCATCATATTGAATGACATCAATGCGGAACAAGCTGAAATAGCGGTGAAAGAACTTAAAGAACTAGGTATTGAAGCAGATTTTTATCAGTTTGATGTAACAAATGAAGAACAGATATTAGCTGCATTTGAGAAGATTAGCGAAGCATATGAGAAGATTGATGTACTCGTGAACAATGCTGGTGGTCTCGGCGGACGTAGCCGTTTTGAAGAGATGGAAACAGAATTCTATCGTAAAGTGATGGCATTTAATCTTGATAGTGTATTCTATGTTACACGGTCAGCTATCCCTCTGTTGAAGAAGAGTGACTATCCTTCAATTATCAACTTTACATCGATCGCTGGCTGGAACTCTGGCGGACCCGGTGCTGGCATCTATGGAACAGCTAAGGCTGGGGTAACAACAATGACTCGCGCGCTAGCAAAAGACCTTGCTGAATACGGCATCCGTGTGAATGCTGTTTCACCAGGAACAATTGACACTGATTTCCATAAAGCGACCAAAGAAAAGAATATGGAACTGTTCCAATCGTGGAAGAATAGTATTCTGATGAAACGATTTGGTGAAGCAAGTGAGGTTGCTACCGTTGTAAAATTCCTTGCAGGGAAGGATTCTTCATTCCTGACTGGAGAAATCATTCAAATCAATGGTGGGCAAGCATTCATATAACCTTCAGATGTAGTTATCAGTTGCTTAATACATTACTACACTGAAACACAATTCCGGTTGGTTTGAAGGAAGACATCTACTCGAATCAATCTACATTGGGGAAACAGACACATTTTTAGCCGGAACTAAGTATTCGCTTCATGTGGTTCAACAATATCGGCCACTGTAATTCTGGAAAGTAAATTCTGGATTCTATAAATAAACATGTAGACCAGTCACTTCAATTCAGGGTAGAGATTTCCCAGAACCTTGGGGCTGTTAGCACCAGTATGTCTACCCTAAACATAGTTTGGAATTAGATCTTTAATCTGTTGTCACCAGATAAATACTACTACCTGCTGACATTGATAAGTTCAGCAATGAGCTCAAACAATACCGTCCGTTCCCTACTGATCATAAACTACATCGGCGCATTTGTAGTTAACATGGGTGCGTCAATCGCAGGGAGTTGCATCATCAGTGATCGGGATTAATGTCGCGATTGATGTATGCAACTTTTACCTGACAGATGGGCAGTATGAGCAGACATCATTATGATTGATGGTGGTAAAAGAAGAGACTGGCGCAAACTTCTCCAACTAGCGTCGCGTGATGAAGCTAGTTGTTCAGGATGATTATGGAAGGGCTAGACCATTCATCAAGATATTATGGCAGATTTTGTCCAATCCACTTTGACTTCCTAACCATGTCTTTGCCCCAAATATCAGTGTCTACTTGGGCTTTGTGTGTCTTGCTGAGGATCACTATCGAAAAATACAGCAACTTGTTCTACAGCCAATCCACTGACAGACTCAGCACGAAAACGAATATCATTTATCACAACTTCACCCCCGACTTGTGGAGGCAAAGGCATATTTGCCACCATTAATCCACCAAGCGTATCAACATCTTCCTTATGCTCAAAATCAAAAGCGGGGATAAACCTCTCCAACTCATCCAAGCGAGTCGTTCCCAGAACAATGAGATGACCGGGTTCGACCAGCGTAATGTGATCTTGCTCATCAAGATCAAATTCGTCACGGACTTCGCCAACAACTTCCTCAACTAAGTCTTCCAGCGTGACCAACCCAGCCGTACCACCATATTCGTCAATAACAATCGCCATATGGATGTGACGACGTTTTAACATCTGCAATAACTCACCAGCGGGTAGGCTTTCTGGAATGAACGGCATCTCGTGAATTAGGGATTTCAAGTCAAATGGCACATCATCGAGATGAAAGTGAACCAAATCTTTTAGATGGATAATACCCAGAATATGATCAAGGTCGCCTTCATAGACTGGAAAACGAGTATGAATTGAGGTGAACATGGTATCAAATAATGTTTCTTTGCTGATATCAACTGAAACAGCGTCTATTTTGGGGCGCGGGATCATAATTTTCCCTACTGTGAGATCAGCAAAATCAAGAATATTATGCAACAGCTCCTTCTCATCTTCCTCGACCATACCACCTACCACACTGTCCGAAATAATCAGCTCGAGTTCATCAGAGGTGTGCAAACGATCCCCTTCAGTAGGTGATGGTACTCGCAGAAGATTTAACACAAGGATACCGATCTTATTAAGTCCTGTAATCGGCCATGAAAAAACACTTTGCATCAGAAACATCGGGGCTGATAGCGCAAATACAACCCTTTCCGAGCTTTGCAAGGCCAATGATTTCGGCACCATTTCGCCGATAACCACATGCAAATAAGTAATTAATCCTAGTGCGAAAATGAAAGAAACCGTGTGCAAGACCTCTTCACTCAAGCCGAATACATCATGTAATAATGGCTCGACTAAATGTGCAATCGCAGGTTCACCAATCATACCTAGTCCGAGACTTGCTAGCGTAATACCTAACTGTGCTGACGCAATATAACGATCTACCTGCGCTGGATTGTTCAATATCCGCTGAACACGCTTTGCCGTGCCATGACCTTCCTGTGCTAATTGCGCGATGCGGGTGGGTCGCACACCGATAATTGAAAATTCTGCCGCAACAAACATTCCGTTCAATAAAATAAGTCCGGCGATAATGAGAAAATCAACTACAATTGTCATGAATTACCATCCTCATTACCCTGAGAATATTTGATGGTCATGATTAACTCTTCCACAGCACGATCCTCAATAATTGCAGCTTTAAATGTCACATCACCAACCGTAATTGTATCGTCAACCTTCGGCAATTCACCGAGTTGATTGACAAAAAATCCACCGATCGTATAAGCGTCTTCATCAGATAGGTAGAATCCAAATTGGTCATTAAGATTACTGAGCGACACTTCACCACGAACACGGTATTCATTTTCACCCAGTTTTCGTAAGGGGACTGCTTCAGACTCATCAAACTCATCTTGTACTTCCCCAAACAACTCCTCTAATAGATCTTCCCGTGTTATAAGCCCGGTAGTCCCGCCGTATTCATCAAACACAATTGCCAGATATGAGTGTTGTTCACCTAGTGTATTCCATACATCATCGAGATAAGCTGATTCGTGGACAAATGTTACGTCGCGCAAAATACTGCGCACATCGGTTTCGCCCTTATAGGACAATTGGAACAATTCTTTGAGGTGAATAAACCCAATGATGTGGTCGATATCTTCTTCGTACATCGGGATGCGTGTATAATCCGCCTTTGCCGCGATTCTTAATAGCTCGTCAACTGGTGTCGATATATCCGCCGAAACCATCTTGGTACGCGGAATAATAATTTCACCCGCACGTGATCTCCCAAAACGGAAGGCACTATCTAAAAGCCGATGTTCTTGTTCGTCCAAAAGACCACCTTCGTGGCTCTGCAATAGCAAAAATTTAATTTCTTCTGGCGAATGAACATGCTTATGTCCTTCACTCTGAGAAATCCCCAACAAGCGCATAATGAGGATTCCGCTACCATTGAGCAGTACAATCAATGGTTTGAGGATAATTTCTGCCGACCAACGCATCGGTATAGCTGTTGCTAGTGCAACACGTTCTGGATATTGTAACGCGAGTGATTTTGGCACCAGTTCACCCAATACCACTTGCAAGGTTGTGAGTAATATCAATACGAGTGCGGCCGATATACCTATTGCGGCAACATCTGTAATAAATGGCAAACTAGATAGTGATGGTGCAATAAGAGGGGCAATCTGTTGTTGACCATAAATCCCCAATACCACGCTGGAAATCGTGATGCCAACCTGACTGGCCGCTATATAGTTATCGAGTTTGTGGTGATCTTGCATATAGGGAAGTAACTGCTTTGCCAATGTATTACCTTCGCTGGCAAGTTGTTCGATGCGGGTCTTACGTGCGCTAACAGTTGCGAACTCCGCAGCAACATACAGCGCATTAAACCCAATCATCAAAACAATCATAATTATCATTGTTAAAAAAGTGACAAGCATAGTGTCCTCTGGACATAGGTTTCTAACTAGTTTGTATTTTACATCATATTAAACAATACTGTGATATTTCATCCTGTAATTAATATTCTATATTCATTTGTCACGCCGTTCGTGGTGTTTGGTATAAACAAGTACCATATTATTGTCCTAAATCATGTTCATGTCCTTCTTATATCACTACACTAAAGGCAGTCTCTAGATAATCTCTAGCCTGTGGTTCCTAAACCATTCGCTATTGCATTTACAGTTAGTAATAGTTTAGTTAACGTCTCCTCCGATGGGCTATTGCGCCATGTGACAAGAAGTTCAATCTGTTGCTGGTGAAGACGATATAGCATATCTTGTCTCAAGAGGATGGCTTTTGCAACATTTGGGCGCTGTTCAAAGAGTGGACCACCATAAATTTGTTCTAAAATCTGGTTAGTGCAATCTAGTTCATCCAGAATCTGTTTCATTATGCGATTTCTTAGTGCTACATCTTGAACCAGATTTGCATACTGATCCATCAAGCTCGTGTTTGCCAGCATGACATTACCAGCGGCACTACTAATAATACTGTGAAGAATTGGCCAATCGAAGGCGTGCTTGCGTAATTGTTCAAATGCAGTTGGATCCGTTTGCTGGAGATCTTTTAGAGCTGATCCTAGTCCATACCAACCCGAAATCAAGAAACGAGCCTGTGTCCAACTGAATACCCAGGGAATTGCGCGTAAGTCGGCAAGTGTATGCTTACCAGTTCTGCGGCTAGGACGTGAGCCAATACGGCTCGATTCAATCACATCAATTGGAGTCGCCTGTCTATAAAATGAGATAAAATCATCTTCACCGAGTAAGTTCTTATATTTTTCACTGCTATATTCAGCTAGCCCTTGTAACACAGGCTCCAAAGAATGTGGAACAACATCATGATTCTGATCGATAGCCGTAGTAAGCAATGTGCCTGAGATTAATAGTTCTAGATTATGAGCAGCTGTCATTGGATTGGCGTATTTTTTAGCGATTACCTCACCTTGCTCTGTAAGACGTAAATCACCACGTAAGGTCTGTTGAGGTAAGGCGCGAATGAAACGGTGAGTCGGCCCACCTCCTCGACTGATCGAACCACCACGTCCATGAAAGAAACGAATTCTCACCCCAAACTCGTCTCCAACACTAACGAGTGCACGTTGTGTCTGGTAAAGATTCCATCGGCTAGACACGATACCACCGTCTTTATTACTGTCACTGTAACCAATCATCACCTGCTGGGTCGGAACCTCTAAGTGATGTTGCTCTTGTTGATATGACAAGCTACGTTGAGTAAAAGGGTTAGCTAGAAATGTTCGCAGGATTTCTGGACTACGCTCCATGTCATCAATGGTCTCGAATAGAGGTACGACGGGCAGTTGACATACCATCCCCTCACTGGTATTGACCACTAAACCTGCCTCACGTGCTAGCAGATAAACTGCCAGTAGGTCGGATACTTCACGTGTCATGCTCACAATTAATGAGCCAACTCCCTGACTACCATACTGCTTGATATAGTTAGCAAGAACATAATAGCATTTCAACACTGCCTCTGCTTCTGCACCAAGCTGTGTATCTGGTAGTGTAAAAGGACGTGGAACATTTAGTTCTAACTCGATGAGATGACGTCGTTTTTGCTCATCCCAGTTCAGAAAATCGTAATCGTCTCCACCTGTAGTTGCCAACAATTGTGTTACTGCAAGGTCGTGAAAATGGCTATTCTGCCGGATATCTACCACGGCGAGATGAAATCCAAAAGTCTGTACAAGACGAATTATCGGTAAAACATCTTCGTTAGCCAGACGACCTGCACCAATCTC
>Ga0070728_10001115_pt1 | contig 43677 bp, 41 predicted proteins | sample tdDd471_FD_66723 | JGI IMG/M metagenome (GOLD analysis project Ga0070728, IMG submission 66723) | Marine sediment microbial communities from the Atlantic coast under amendment with organic carbon and nitrate - tdDd47.1 | ecosystem: Environmental > Aquatic > Marine > Coastal > Sediment | place... | reverse complement strand
GGGCAACGAGTTGCCGATGTCGGCCTGGTGCGCCTTGGCGACTGCGGTGAACAGGTGTTCCCCTTCGAAGAACACGGGCACCAGGAAGGTGTGGTCGGCGGCATGCGTGTTGCCCGAATAGGGGTCATTGTGCAGGTAGCAGTCGCCTTCCCGGATATCGTCGTTGAAGTCGGTCATGGCCTTGGACTGCATGTGGCTGCCGAAGATATGGATCGGCAGACCCTCCGCCGCCGCCAGCAACTTGTTGTCGCCGGTGCAGATGGAACAACTGAAATCCCGCGCGCTGTTGATCACCGCGGATCGCGCGGCACGCAGCAGGGTATTGGTCATTTCCCGGATGATGCCGTCAACGCGGTTGGCGATGATCGCGGTCATGTAGGAATCGAATTTCTCGTTCTTGGCTTCGGTCATGGGAGGGACTCCTTTCAGGCCACGTCGAGACGATAATTGCCAGCCGCGCTGACGGTTGCGGACATGCCGGGATAGACGACAAGCGTGGTCGTCGGCTCCTCGATGATCGCCGGGCCGCTGATGCGGTTGCCGGGTTCGATGTCCGCTGCCTTGTAGATCGGGGTCGTCACCGGGGTCGCGTCCCCGAAATAGCACTGGCGGCTGACCGTGGGCTTCCCGGCCTCCGTCGTGCTGTCGATGGCCCCGGCGATCACCGGAGGCTCGGAAATCTGCACCACCAGCCGGACCTTCCAGGTCACGACCTCCACCGGGCTGCCTTCGTCCCGCACGGCGAAGACCCGCTCATGCACCTGGTGGAAGGCCTCGACGAAGTTGTCGAGATCCTGCTGGGAGTTGAAGCGTGACGTTCCGATGGGCGTATCCAGTTCCCAGACCTGCGCCAGATACCGGGCTTCCGCGACATGTTCCAGCCGGTAGCGGTCGCCGCCGCCGGGCAGGGTACGCCGGAACGCCTCCAGCCGTTCTTCCAGATCCTCCAGCGTCGCGTTGACCGCCGCCATGTCGAAGCGGTTGGACAGGGTGACGAGGCTCGTCGCCTCCTCCGCCACGATGTCGGCGAACTGCATGCCTGCCGCTGACAGCGCCGAGGCGACCTTCGGCAGGATCACCCGGTTGCAGCCAAGCTCGTTGGCAATGGTCATGATGTTGACGCCCGCCGCGCCGCCGCCTGCGACGATGGTGCTTTCGCGGGGGTTGAAGCCTTCATTGATGGTGATGTCGCTGATGGCGCGCATCATCAGGTCACTGGCCAGGCCCATGATGCGGAAGGCCGTTTCCTCGACCGTGTAACCGGCCTGGTCCGCCACCCGCTTCACGGCGCGCCGCGCGGCCTCCACGTCGAGCGTCATGCGACCGCCGAGGAAGTAATCCGGATCGAAGTATCCGAGCACCACCGCCGCGTCGGACACCGTCGGGTCCTCGCCGCCGTTGCCGTAGCAGGCGGGACCCGGGTCGGCACCTGCCGACTGCGGACCGACCCGCATCAGCCCGCCCTCGTCGACCCAGGCGATGGAGCCGCCGCCCGCACCGATGGAGCGCATGTCGACCGAGGACACACCCAGCAGGTCACCCGTATAGAGGCCACCCAGCCAGGTATCGCGGCTGAAGGTCAGGCGACCGTCGCGCACCAGCCCGACATCGAAGGTCGTGCCGCCGGTGTCGCAGATGATCACATTGTCGCCCATGGCCTCAGCCTGGGAGAAGGTGAGGCCCGCGATCGGGGCCATCGCCGGGCCGGAGCCGATGGTATAGATCGGTTTCTGCACCAGCGCCTCGACATGGTTGCAGCCACCCGCCGTGGTGCTGACCAGGATCTCCCCCGCATAACCTGCTTCGCGCATGTCCTGCTCCAGCCCGCGCAGGTGTGACTGCATCAGCGGCTTCAGGGAGGCATCGATGGCGGTGGCAGACGCGCGGCGGTACTCGCGGACGATGGGAATCAGCTCATGCGACAGCGTGAACGGCACGTCGGGCATGATCTCCTGGATCATGGCGCCGATGGCAAGCTCGTGCTCCGGGTTGGCGATGGACCAGATCAGGCAGACGGCAATCGCCTCGAAACCCCGGTCCCGGATGGTTTCCAGCGTGGCACGGGCCTGTGCCTCATTGAGCGGCGTCGTCACCTGGCCCTGTGCGCCGATGCGCTCCGACATCTCGAACGTGTGGCGGCGCGGGATGTAGGGGTCCGGATATTCCTCGGTGAAGTCATGCGGATTGAACTTGCCGCCTTCCTTCAGCAGCAGGATATCGGGGAACCCCTCCGTGGTGACAAAGGCGGTCTTGGCCACTGTCTTGGTGACGATGGCGTTGGTCGCCCGTGTGGTGCCATAGATCAGCAGATCGGCCTGGGCCAGCAATTCACCGAAGGTGATCCCCAGTTCGCCTGCGGCTGCGGAGATTGCCTCCTTCATGCCGACGGAGATCCGGTCACGGGTCGTCAGCGCCTTGCCGATTGTCATATGCCCCTGCGGGTCGGTCACGACCACGTCGGTGAATGTTCCACCGGTATCCACGGAAATGCGATAGGCCAAGGTGCTCTCCATACGTTCATATGTTTGTGGCGCAAATCTTACGGGCATGCTGGCCGGGAATACTGAGACAGAGGCGTACCAATGATTGCCAATTGGTGCTGCACTGCAGTATCCCGGCGTCGGAAGTCGCCCGACGGTTCCGTCAGCTTGTCGCCGCGCGCCTGCTGCCCCAGATTGGCGATGCCATGACCGTCCCGACACCAGAGCCGAGCCAGACCATCCATGCCCCATGGCAGGAACTGCTGCGGGGCGGGCATCTGCCGCGCTTCATCGTGCTCTGTCTGGGGGTCTGGCTGCATGCGGCGGACGCACTCATGGTGGCGACCCTGATGCCGAGCGCTGTGATCGAGGTCGGTGGTGCCCCCTGGATGGGCTGGACACTGGCGCTCTACGAAATCGGCTCCGTCGTGGCGGGTGCGGCGACCGGTCTGCTGGCGGTGCGCATCGGTCTGCGTCTGGCCATGTGCGGCTCCGCCAGCCTGTTCGCGCTTGGTTGCCTGGCGAGCGCCGTCGCACCCGACATGGCCGTGATCCTGATCGGTCGGCTGGGGCAGGGCTTGGGCGGTGGCGCGCTGGTCGCCATCGTCTTCGTCGCCACCGACCGGCTGTTTCCGGATCGTCTGCTGCCCGTGGTGATGGCACTGATTTCCGCAATCTGGGGCGCATCCGCCTTCTGCGGGCCCCTGATCGGGGGCGTCTTCGCCAACGCCGGTCTCTGGCGCATGGGGTTCGTTGCCTTCGCGGTTCAGGCGCTTCTGCTGGTCCTGCTCGCCCTTCTTCTGCTGCGCAGCGACCGGCCCGAGAAGGGGCATGCGACATCGGACGTCCCTTCGGCGGTACCATGGTCGCGCCTGCTGCTGTTGCTGCTGGCCATTGTCGCGATTGCCACGGCGGGAACGCTGGCATCGGGCGTGGCTTCGGTCAGCCTGATCGTGCTCGGCATCCTGATGCTCGTGGCCTTCTTCCGGCTGGATCGGGGGGCCGTCGTCCGGCTGTTTCCGCTGAACACCCTGGCGATCGGTTCGCCGGTCGGTGGCGGGATCCTTTTCGTCCTGTTCTTCGCCACCGGCACCATATCCTTCACGCTCTACGGGCCGCTGCTGGCTCAGATGCGCTTCGGGGTCTCGCCGTTGGTCGGCGGCTATCTGGTCGCCTCCGAGTCCGTGGCCTGGACGATAGCGGCGCTGGCGGTTTCCGGTCTGTCCCAGCGCTACGAGATGCCGGTGATCCGGGGTGGTGCCGCGCTGATGACCATCGGTGTGCTGGGATTGGCGGTTGCCCTGCCGCAGGGATCGATATGGAGCCTGCTGCCTTTCACCTTCTGCCTCGGGGCAGGCTTCGGCGGTGCATGGGCCTTTGTGCTCCGCCGCATCATCGCTTCGGCGCTGGACGGTGATCGCGAACGGGCTTCTGCCGCTGTGCCGACGACTCAGATGATCGGCTATGGTCTTGGTGCCGCGCTTGCGGGTCTGTTCGCCAATCTGGCCGGTTACGCGGACGGGATCGATGCGGCGGATACCGGGGCGGTCGGCTTCTGGGTCTTCGCGGGTTTCGCCCCCATACTGGCGCTTGGCTGGCTGACGCTGCGGGGGCTCTCGCGGTCGACGGAAAGCGCGTCGGCAGCCGCCGAGTGACTGCCGGTTCGCCTGTTGGCAGTGGCCTGTATTGAGCGCTTGCAATCCGCATCGGCTTTGCCTAGTTTCCGCCTCCGTCGCGGGCCGCTTTGCGGAACCCGCCACGAATACGGTGGGGCCATAGCTCAGTTGGGAGAGCGCTTGAATGGCATTCAAGAGGTCGGCGGTTCGATTCCGCCTGGCTCCACCATTTCTCCTTCGTCGCTGAACCGTACGCCGAGAAGCCTCTGAGTCGTGCGCCTGATGCACGTCTGCAGTGTGGTCTTGCGCCTCTCCTAACCTATGGGAGAGATTTTGGTTGAAATCATGTTCACTCTATGTTCCCATTTCCTGGTCGTAACAAGCGAGCTGCGGAAGGGGAAGTCTCATGGGCAAGTCGCTGCTCTACGTGATGATGGCCGGGTCGGAAGGGGACAAGTCGCCTGTGGATTTCCGTGCCAGAGTGGATGATCTCATCTGGCCCTTCGCGGACCGGGAGTCAGCTCCTGATGACAGCGAGTCCGTTTCCTGGCGCATGACGCGACGCCAGTCCCTGCTGGAATTCCAGCATCTGGAGAATGACGACGGCCCCGTCGAGATCGGCCCCCAGATGTCGCTCAAGGAATTGTGTGCGGCGGCGAACAGCGTGGCGGACGAGACCGGCGCGAGTTATGTGGTCGAGGGCGACATGATCGTCGGGACCGCCGCTGTCTACCCCTCCCCGAAGACCGACTGGTGGGATGTGGGTGGTCCCTGGACCGATGATTTCGCGCTGCCCCGCAAGGCGGAGCGCCCCGACGTGCAGACCGACTGCGGTCGGTGCAAGGGGCAGGGGCATCTTCCGGCGAAGACCTACCTGCTGCCACGTTTCCTGCGTCTTACAGCAGAGGGGCGGCGCGATACAGGGGAGCCTGTGCCGTGCGATCACTGCGGGGGCAAGGGCCATCTCATGCTCCGCATGAGCATCGAGGATGCCGATGATATGGAACTCGTGCGCACGGCGGCGGAAGCTGTCGATATCATGGATGAGGAGGATATCGGCGGCCCCTGGGCCCTGATCGACCTGAATGGCGACTGGCATGGCACCGAAGGAGGTGTGACCGTCACCGCGCCCGGCGACGTCGGGAATGATCCGGAAGAGGTCTTCAAGGATCTGGTTCGCCCGATCCTGCAGGCCGCGCCACCGGACACCCTGGTGGTACCTGTCGCGATCCATATGTAGGCGCGGCCCGGGATCTCGACCGGGTTGCCGGGTCGCCTGCTGGCGGAGACGCCATCATCCTACCCTGCACCCAACGCAGTCTGGGGGCGCCGGATTTCGGCCCCCTTGGTGGTGCCGTCCATGGTATCTGGGTGCAGGGTGCGGCTTGGAACCGCCCGGCAGATCCAAGGGGAGAGACGATGCAATTCGACGAACTGGTGCGCGCGCGCCGCAGTATCCGTGGCTACAAGCCTGATCCGGTACCGCAGGCGCTGATCGAAGAGATCATCGAGCTGGCGACAGGCGCGCCATCGTCGATGAATACCCAGCCCTGGCACCTGCATGTCGTGACGGGGGAGCCGCTCGACAGGATCCGGCAGGGCAACAGCGAACGGATGCTGGCCGGCATCAAGCCTCAGCGCGAGATCCCGATGCATGGGGAATACGAGGGCGTGCACCGCCAGCGCCAGATCGACATCGCCGTGCAGCTTTTCGAGGCGATGGGGATCGATCGCTATGACAAGGAGCGGCGTCAGGACTGGGTGATGCGTGGTTTCCGCCAGTTCGATGCCCCGGTCTCGATTGTCGTGACCTATGACAAGGATATGGATCCCGGTGCGACAATCGCGCATTTCGATCTCGGCGCCGTGACCTATGGTCTGGTTCTGGCCGCCTGGACCCGTGGCCTGGGGGCGGTCATCAACGGGCAGGGCATCATGCAGTCGGCAGTGGTTCGGGAGCACGCGCAGATCCCTGAGGATCAGGTAATCATGACCTGTGTCGCGATGGGGTATCCGGACGAGGAATTTGCTGCAAATACGGTGAAATCAGTTCGACGACCGGTCTCCGAGGTCGCGACATTCGTGGGCTTTGACGGATGATCTGCGGATCACTGTAGAAACCCGTCACCCTGTGTCCGACTGGCTGGCCCGTCCGGCTTTCGGTGCAGGGGCTTGGAATCTCAACTAATACGCGAATTGATTGCAACGAAGATCAGTCAGAAGGTGGGTGACGGGTGTCCGGTTTCCTGCCCGGATTCAACCGGTCGCGCGTGAGGTCTGTCCTGCTGCATACCTGCAGGGAATTTCCGCGACCTGCCCCTGTGCGATGGCCTTGTGCGATGTGCCCTGTGCCCTTTGCCCTGTGCCCCGCACCGTTGGGTGCGAGGGACCGCCCGTTGCCGTTCGTCTACTTGCCATGCGTTGAGTGCGGGGGTGTGGCGCAACTTTGACATGGCTCTCCAATTAGGACGTTTCCTCAAGATGATTTGCCCGCAACAGGGACATGGCTCGCCGCTGCACACCCGACTATGACAAGCGCGTCGAGACCCGCACTGTCGCCGACATTGACAGCGTCTTGATCATGTCCCGGGGCGCAACCGCTTGCGCATTTTCTTGTTCGATTGCGCGGGCAGATACGCTCTATCTGCTTGTGGCAATCAATTCCTCCACCCTTGATGGTGTCATGTGAATCATTGCTGTTTTTGGTTGCAATTGCTGACTCGCCCAATCAGCATATTGTTTGAAAGCAAGGACTTAATGCATCTGTCTGAAACGCTGTTAAGGCGTCGGGGCGGTATCTTGGGAGGAAGCGGGTGAGCAGTGACGACGATGACGGGTCACTTGCGCGGATCATGAGCATGACTGTTCAGATCGTGACCGCCTATGTTGCGAAAAATGAAATCGGTGTTGACGGTCTGGTCTCCCTGATCGGTGACACCCGGTCCGCGCTTTCCGGTATCGACAGCGGTGAAGCATCACCGGAACAGGTAGTTCATGAACCGGCTGTGCCGATAGGGCAGTCCGTCAAGGACCAGTATCTGGTCTGCCTGGAGGATGGACGCAAGCTCAAGACGCTCAGGCGGCATCTGCATGCGGCTTATGACATGACACCTGAGCAGTACAGGGCCAAATGGCTTCTTCCACCCGACTACCCCATGGTCGCACCGGCCTATTCGCGTCAGCGCTCCGAATTTGCGCGGAAGAGCGGTTTGGGGAAGAAGCAGAACGATTGATTTCCAACCGGCGCTGCTGCGCGCAATAAGTGTACAAACCCTCTGCTATCGCTACGGTTCCATCAGGGGCAAAGCCGATCTAGGATCGTCGATGGTCGGGTTGCACATCTGCCTCCGGACATGATGGAGGAGAATCCGGGAAATGCTGCTTGAGGGATCGTGTCATTGTCAGGCGGTTCGGTTTCGGGTGCATTGCCAGCATCCCTACCCCTTCAACGTCTGTTACTGCGGCATCTGTCGCAAGACCGGTGGTGGCGGTGGTTCGGCGATCAACATTGGTGCAGAGGCAGCGAGTCTCGAGATCCTTCAGGGGGAGGACCAGCTCCGCAGCTATCACGCGCGCCTGGAAGATGAAGATGGGGTCGTGTCGCAGAGCAATGCGGAGCGGCGGTTCTGCGGCACCTGTGGCACTCACTTGTGGCTGTTCGACGGCCGCTGGCCGGATCAGATTCACCCGCTGGCCAGTGCGATCGACACGCCCTTGCCTGTCCCGCCTGAGCATACCCACCTGATGACGGACTTCAGGCCGGACTGGGTGATGTTCCGCCCCGACCCGGGGGATCGCCGGCACGGGCGGTATCCGGATGAATCCATAGCGGCCTGGCATGCACGCCTTGGTCTGGCCGACAGCGACTGAGTCTCACCAGCCGCCACGGGTCATCCACTGGTCCAGCATGTCGATCCGGTCCGCGCCCCAGAACAGCTCGCCGTCAACGATCATGGTCGGAGCGCCGAAGACCCCCTTGTCGCCGACAGCTTCCCGGGTCAGTTCGCGCAGTCGGTCCTTGATGCCCTGATCGGCGATTGCCCGAGCGGCCTGATCCATGTCGATGCCGGTTTCACCTGCCACCTGCAGCACGACTGCCCTGTCGCCGATGAACCGGTTCCCGACGAAATAGGCGCGAAAGATGGCGTGCAGGAACGGCACGGCCTGTTGCGGTCGGTGCCGGTCCAGCCAGATGAACAGCCGCGATGCGTCCTGTGCGGCTGCCGGAAAGGGATCGGGTAACGAGAAGGGAATGTTCCACAGCCGTGCCGAACGCGCGAAATCATGTGTGGAATAGCGTCCCTTGGCATCATAGTGGGTCAGGGGCTTGGTGCCCTCCGCGCGGAAAGCGATACCCAGCAGAAACGGTCGCCACACGACGCTGCGCCCGTGCCTCGTGGCCAGTTCCTCGATCCGCTCCGACGCCAGATAGGCATAGGGGGATGAGAAATCGAACCAGAACTCGATCTCCTTCGTCATGCGTCCGCTCCGTGTTGTCTGCATTCCGAGATAGCGGTCACTGCGAAGCGGTCAATCCATGTCAGCGGCATGGGAACCAGTTGCGCGTCCGTCGAGCTGCTGGAATGCTGCGACCATGTCGAGAATAGCTTCAGTCTTGCTGGCCATGTTGCTGATGATGGGTGTCGGTCATGCCGCTGATTGTCCGGTGGCGGAGGCTGCGGATTTCCGGGCCAGCATCGAATGGCTGGAACCGGAGCTGATCCAGGACCAGGTGTCGGCCGCGCTGCCAGCCTCTCGGCGGCGTGGCCAGAGCTTTCCCGGCGCCAACCGGCGGAAGCTCGGCTCCACGGAATCGTCGCTGCACGTGCGGACAAACCTCGTGGTGTCGGAACTTGCCGCAGACCGGGGCTGCTACGCCCTGTCGCGACTGGTGGTCAATATCGTCGCCGGACCTGTCAGGATCTTTGTCGCCCGCGAACTGGACCCGGACAGTTGCCCCTATCGCGTGACGCTGGCGCATGAGAACAAGCACGTCGACGTCTTTCGTGAGGCGGCGGAGAACCTGCTTGCCGAACTGGAGAAAGACATGCGCGTGCCGTCCATGCGCCAGTCAATTCCGGCGGAAACCATTCAGGTGGCCGTCGAACGTTTCCGGCAGGCCATCAACGTGCTGGTCGGCGATGCCCGAAGGCGGGTCGATGAGGAGGCCACGCGCCAGAACGGTGAACTGGATACACGCAGCGCCTATCGTGCCGAGCAGGACAAGTGCCCCATGAAGGACTGGCGCATTCCGTTCGAGTAGGTGCTGTCGTTCCTGTTTGTGGTCCTGTTTGTTGTCTCCGGCCCGCGCGCTGCTGAGTCGCTTATGGAGCCCGGCCAGCCCTCTCCCCCTCCCGACCACCCATCAGGATACTCGCGTTGGTGGTCGGGAGGGGGAGAGGGCTGGCCGGGGACCCCGAAGAAATCCTGAGAGGGCTGGCCGGGGTCAGCAAATCAATCGCCAAGGGGCTGGCCGGGGTCGCTCAGACAGCCCCGCCCTTCAGCCGTTCTCGAAACCGTCGAGGAAGGCGGCAAGATTGGCGCCCAGTTCCTCGCAGAGGTAACCGCCCTCCTGAATGATCGCCACCGGACCGGGGAAGGCGGAGATGGCGGCACCCGCGCGCCGGAAGCCTTCCGTCGTGATCTTCAGGACGCCCAGCGGATCATTCTCCTGCGGATCCAGCCCCAGCGACAGCAGCAGGACCTCGGTCCCGTTGCGCTGCAGCTCGGTCAGGGCGTAGTCGATGGTCTGCAACCAGCCTTCATCACCCGTGCCCGGCGCCTGCGGCAGGTTCAGGTTGAACCCCAGCCCTTCGCCTGCACCACGCTCCCCCGCGTAGCCCGCGAAGAAGGGATAGAAGTTGCTCGGGTCCGCATGAATGGAAACGAAATAGATGTCCTTGCGGTGATAGAAGATGCCCTGCGTGCCGTTGCCGTGGTGAACGTCGATATCCAGGATCGCCGCGCGATGGCCCTGCTCCCGCACCCAGTCGGCGGCGATGGCGACATTGTTCAGGAAGCAGAATCCGCCAGCCTGATCGTGATAGGCATGATGTCCCGGCGGGCGGCAGAGCGCATAGGCGGGTGATCCGTTGCTGAGGACATCTGCGGCAGCGGTTACCGCACAGTCCGCGGCGGCCCGCGCCGCCTCCCAGGTTCCCGGGCCGATGGGGCAGGCCGTGTCGGCCATGTGCCACCCCGCCTGTCCGACGACATGCGCCGGATAGTGATCCATGTGCCGCCCCGGATGCATGTTGGGAATGACCGACGGGGAGGGGGTGGGCAGGGCCTGCCAGCGCGTGTGCGCGGTGGCCAGGAAGCGCAGGTAGTCGATGCTGTGAATGGCAGCGATGGCGCTTTCCGGTGCCGGATCAGGTGCGGTGATCTCATGCCCCGCGCCGCGCACTGCGGCAAAAAGCCGGTCGGCCCGTTCTGGACATTCGGGACTGGGGAGGACACGTCCGCTGGAGATGAATGACTCCGGCGCGTGCAGTTCCTGTTTCGGACTGTATATGACTTTCATGCGGCGGATGTTGGACCAGACGGCGGGCCCCGGCAAGCCGTCGCGGAACCCGGTCACAGGTGACAGGAGGCGAGGCCTTGCGGATCGTCGTGCTCGGCGCAGGAATCATTGGTGTGACGACGGCCCATGCCCTGGCGACGCGGGGCCATGAGGTGACCGTGGTCGATGCGGAGGCGGGACCGGCCAACGGGACCAGCTTTGCCAATGGTGCACAGATCAGCCCGTCGGAGGCCGTGCCCTGGGCTTCGCCGGGGTCGCTGCGCCTGGCGCTGCGCTGGATGGCAAGTGCCAATGCGCCGTTCCGTCTGAACCTGCGGGCCGACCCGCAACAATGGGCCTGGCTGGGGCAGTTCGTGCGGAACTGTACCGACGGTCGCTGGCAGGCCAATGCGCCGGCAATGGTCCGGCTGGCGGAACACAGTCGCCACTGTCTGATGGCGCTGAACGAGAGCCACGTCCTTGACTACCACCGCGAACAGCGCGGCATCCTGCGCGTCTACGACAGACCGGAGAAGGCGCAGGCCGAGTTGGCCCATATCGGCCATGTCATGGAAGATCATGATGTGCCGTTGCAGGTGCTCGACCCGGACGGATGCGCCGCACTGGAACCGGCGCTGGCCGATGCCGTGGCCAGCGGGCGCGTCGGGGCGGGCATTCTGGCTCCCACCGATGAAACCGGCGATGCGCATCAGTTCGCCATCGAGCTGGCGCATATTGCCGCCGAGGCAGGCGTCCGGTTTCGCTATGGGGAGCGTGTCAGGTCGATCAGGTCGTTCTGCGATCATGTCACGGGGGTCGAGACGGACCGGGATGAGATCCGCGCCGAACGGGTGGTGGTGGCGCTGGGTCTGGCATCGGTGGAGCTGATGCGCAGTCTCGGCGTGTCCCTGCCGATCTATCCGGTGAAGGGCTATTCAGCCACCGTACCGGTGGCAGGCTCCAATCGTGCACCACGGGTCAGCATCACCGATCAGGGCAACCGCTTCGTGGTCAGTCGGCTTGGCGACAATCTGCGGGTTGCGGGCAAGGCGGACATCATCGGACACGAGCGCGCCATCGACCCGCATCGGGCCGCCAATGTCCTTGATGACCTGTTCGGCCTGTTCCCGGAAGCGGGTGACCGCAGCCGTGCCACTGTCTGGTCCGGCCTGCGGCCCATGACACCCAGCGGCATCCCGCTGATCGGGGCGAGCGACATGGAAGGCCTCTATCTCAATACCGGCCATGGCTCCCTGGGCTGGACCATGGCCGCCGGTTCCGCCGATCTGCTCGCCCACCTGATCGACGGCCAGCGCCCACCCATCGACACAGCACCCTACGCGCCGGTCTCGCGATAAGGGGCCTGTTCAAAGGATGATCTAACCGGTCGTAGACCTGTTCTTCTGCGCAGCAACGTATGACCGTAGTACATCGTTCATCCGGGTCAGATGTCCCTTGCCCCCCGCATGAAAGAATTCCCAGACCTCAGGATCAATTCGCAGATGCACGGACTTCTTCGTGCCGCGTGTCACTACCTCTGCCTGATCCCAGAAACCTTCAGGCAGATCTACCGGTTTTGCCGCTGGCGACGTGGGTCGGGCCTCCCCCTTGTCATATTTCTTCTGTATCTCGTCGAGTGAGAAACTCTTCATATTTTTCATGTTCCTTGCCTCCACCTTTCCAAGCAGAAATGATGCGAATGCTGGCATTTCTTTCTGTGTGAACCACAACCAGTAGTTCGTCATCAGCCATGCCCATTGAGACGAAACGCTCTTCGCCATAGTCCCGTCGGTTGTCCAGCACAGTCAACGTCGGGCGTTTGAATATCAATGCCGCCTTGAGAAAGTCTACACCGTGCTTCGCATAATTTGACTCGCGCTTCTTCTTATCGAATTCAATATTCACACAAAAATCTCCCGAAAAATAAATCAAAAATTGTTTCTTGTTTGCATGCCAAAATAGGACATGTCTGGGATGAATCTCAACCAATGGCGGCATTCACAGCCGCCGCCGGAGGTCGTCAATTTCGCAATGTAAACACGTAATGTGTACACATGTCAAGCGGATTTGTCAGCTGTATGCTCATATGCCTCCTACCGCCATTGAACCTGCCGCCATTGCGAACGGTTCAACGATCGGCATGCCCACTTCATCGTGAAGTGTCGTCAGGGGCACATCAGGTCATCGCTTGCAGCTCAGCCGAGTTTCACCCCTTCGGCATGCCGAAACAATGTTCCGGTCCGGGGAAGGTGCGGGCGCGGACTTCGTCGGCGTAGGCGCTGACAGCGGTGCGGATGGTGTCGGAGGCTTCGGCGTAGCGTTTCACGAACTTCGGCATGTACTCGCTGGCCAGCCCGATCAGGTCGTTCACCACCAGAATCTGGCCGTCGCAGGCGGGTGAGGCCCCGATGCCGATGGTGGGAATGGCAACGGTTTCGGTGATCTCCCGTGCCAGTGGCTCGATCGTTCCCTCGATCACCATGGCGAAGGCACCGGCGTCATTGACGGCCTGCGCATCGGCCATGACCTTCAGCGCCATTTCCGACTTGCGGCCCTGCGTGCGGAAGCCACCCATCATCGCGACCTTCTGCGGCATCAGGCCGACGTGGGCCAGCACGGGTATCCCGCGCTCGGTGAGGAAACGGATGGTCTCGGCCATCTCCTGCCCACCCTCCAGCTTCACGGCGGAGCAACCGGTTTCCTTCATCATGCGCACGGCGTTGCGGCAGGCCATCTCCGGACTTTCCTCGAAGGACCCGAAAGGCATGTCCACCACCACCAGCGCCCGCTTCGCGCCCCGCATCACGGCCTGGCCATGCATGATCATCATGTCCATGGTGACGCCCTGCGTGGTCGGCAGCCCGTGAACCACCATGCCGAGGCTGTCGCCCACAAGCATGAAGTCGACAAGGTCGTCGATGGCACTGGCCGTCGGATAGTCATAGGCGGTCAGCGAGACAATCGGTGTGCCGCCTTTCCGGGCCTTGATTCCGGGCACGGTCATCGGCTTCTGGTCGGTCATTCGGGTTTCATCTCCTCGTCCGGGTCGATGCCTTCTTCTTCCATCACCTGCCGGGCCAGCCGGAAGGCTTCCACCCCCGCAGGGATGCCGCAATAGACCGCGACCTGCAGCAGCACCTCGCGGATTTCCACCAGGCTCGCACCGTTCTTCAGCGCGCCCTTGAAATGCAGCTTGAATTCCTGCGGCCGGTTCAGGGCCGACAGCATGGCGAGGTTGAGCAGGCTGCGGTCGCGACGGCTCAGTCCCTCGCGGCCCCAGGCACCACCCCAGCAGTACTCCGTCACCATGTTCTGGAAGTCCTGGTTGAAGGCGTCGGCGGCAGCCATGGCGCGGTCGACATATTCCGCACCCACCACTGACTTCCGGATATCGAGCCCGGTTTCGAACAGATCCTTGTCCATCGTGTCTCCCCCGTCGGGTTTCAGGTCCGCCGCTCTTCCAGCGTGATGCCGGCGGCGTAGAGCTTGTCGATCACATCCTCGTCCAGGCCGGCCTCCCGCAGGATGGCGCGCCCGTCCACGCCGAAGTCGGGCGGTGTCGAGCGCACCGAGCCTGGCGTGCGAGACAGTTTCACGGGAATGCCGGTGCCCTGGTAATTGCCCTTCGACACCACCATCTCCCGCGCCAGCGTGTGCGGATGCTCTGCAACCTCCGGCACCGTCAAGGCGGCCCCGGCGGGCACACCGCTGGAAAGCAGCTTTGTCGCCAGTTCAAGACCGTCCCATTCGGCGCACAGCGGTTCCAGGATCGCGTCAAGTTCCGCGCGGTTCACGCTGCGGTCGGGATTGTGCAGGAACCGCGCATCCTGCGCGACCTCGGGGCGGCCCAGGATCTCCATCAGGCGCCGGAACTGGCGGTCGTTGCCGACAGCCAGGAACAGGTCCGCGCCCTTCGTGCTGAACAGGTCGTAGGGATAGATGTTGGGATGCGCATTGCCGGTCAGCTTCGGCGCATTGCCTGACTGGAAGAAGTTCGGGGCGTGCGGATGCTGCATCGCCACACCACAGTCGAACAGGCTGACGTCGACATACTGGCCCTTGCCGGAGCGGGCACGTTCCTGCAATGCGGCGAGGATACCGATGGCGGAATAGAGCCCGGTGCCGAGGTCGACGAGGGGAATGCCCAAGCGGACAGCGCCGCTCTCTGGTGAGCCGTTGACCGAGATCAGGCCGGTCCAGGCCTGGATCGCGGCGTCATATCCGGGCAGGCCGCCGAACGGCCCATCGGCCCCGAAACCGGAGATGCGGCAATGCACCAGCTTCGGGAAACGCTTCGACAGCACGTCCTCGTAGCCGATGCCCCATTTCTCCAGCGTGCCGGGCTTGAAATTCTCCATCAGCACATCCGCGCCTTCCAGCAGCGTCATCAGCACGTCGCGGCCTTCGGCCTGCGACAGGTCGAGACCGAGGCTGCGCTTGTTGCGGTTGACGCCGGAGAAATAGGCCGAGAGCCCGTCCTGGAACGGCGGGCCCCAGTCGCGGACCTCGTCGCCCTGCGGGGGTTCCAGCTTGACCACATCGGCACCGTGATCCGCCAGGATCTGGGCGCAGTACGGCCCACCCAGGACCCGCGTCAGGTCAATGATCCGAAGACCGTCGAGAGCACCCATGCTGTCACATCCTCCTCAGGGGGAATTCAGGTTGGCTCAGCGATAGGGGAAGGTCAAAGGGCTTGCAAGGGCCGGACGTCTGGTGACGATGAGGGTTGCAGAAACGGGGACTGAAGACCGGGGGAGAATCCGATGACAGAAGCTGCGCCATTCGAGGTCTATGCCATCAAGTATGCGGAGCGGGAGGCGCGACGCGGTGATCACTTCATCGGGGGCGACCCGCATGATGCGCCGATGGACATGGACTATTTCATCTGGGCGCTGGTGCGGGAAGGCAAGGTCTGGGTGGTCGATACCGGCTTCGACGTGCTGGATGCGGAGCGGCGCAATCGACGTCTGGTCCGCACGGTGCGGGAGGGGCTGGCCCTGATCGGTATCGAGAGCCATGACGTCGAGGACGTCATCGTCACCCATCTGCACTACGACCACATCGGCGGACATGCACACTTCCCGAAGGCGCGGTTCCATCTGCAGGACAGCGAGATGTCCTATGCCACCGGGCGCCAGATGACCCGCCCCGCCATCAGCCATGCCTATACCGCCGATCACATCGCCGATCTGGTGCATCACGTGTTTCAGGGGCGCGTCGAGTTCCATGACGGGGAGGCCCAACTGGAACCCGGCCTGTCGGTCCATCATGTCGGCGGCCATACCCAGGGCCTGCAGGTGGTTCGGGTCTGGACCCAGATCGGCTGGATCGTCCTCGCCTCCGACGCCAGCCACTACTACGAGAACATGGAGGCGGACCGCCCCTTCGTCATCGTCTGGAACCAGGGGGAAATGCTGGATGCCTTCCGCACCATGCGCCGTCTGGCCGATGACCCCGACTGCATCGTCCCCGGCCATGATCCGAAGGTCTTCGACCGCTATCCCTCGCCGCAGGGGCAGAAGGGCATGGTGGTGCGGCTGGACGTGATGCCGTCCAGGGGCTGATCTAGGCGAGAACGCGCAGTCCGTTCAGCATGGCGCGGGCGACGTTGGCGGGCAGGGTGGTGACCATGTCGCTGGTACCCTGGGGCACGGTCGCGATCCCGGCTGACGGGATCACGCGGGCGAGGTCGAGGATTGATTTCATGCTGACCACCGCGTCCTGCTTGCCCCAGACAAGCGTCGTGCGGCAGTCGACATGGCCCAGCCGGTTGCCGACGCCCTCACCGGACACGGGGCGCTGTTCCGCATCCAGCCCGATCGGGGACAGCAGGAAGAGGTGACTGAAGGTGCCGGGCATGGTGGCGGCCAGTTCGGCGGCCACCGCCGCGCCGGCGGCGTGCCCCGCCAGCATCGGCGACTTGAGGTCCGACGCGGAAAGCATTTCGGTCACCTGGCGCTGAATCAGCGGGACGTCGCCGATGGCCCGGAAATCGTTCAGAACCGGGGCCTGAACCGCAAATGTGGATGACAGTTCCAACAGCAGGCGCTCTTCCGCCTCAAGTCCTTCGATCCCATGAATGTACAGCAGCGGATGCCCGGTATCGCCAATACTGCGCAGAACGATGCATTCACTGCCGTCAGGCAGGCGGAGAGCCGAACGTTGCAGGCCGTTCATGTCGATGCGTCCTTCGCTCGCCAGGTGATCCGGCGTGTCTGTCCATGGCATCGCAGGTCGATGTGATGTCCCTGTTGCGTTCATAGTTGGAGATCATGTGCCATGCCGTCAACGGCGCTTGCCTGCCGTCGTGTTCGCGGTAGGATCGAAACATGAGCAATTCCGAAGCCTTGCATATCCTCGATGCCACCGTTCTGAGCGACTGGATCGACTACAACGGCCACATGAACGTCGGCTACTACAATGTTGCCTTCGACAAGGCGACCGATGCCCTGTTCGACCATCTGGGCATCGGCGTTGATTATGTGCGCCAGACCGACAAGTCCTTCTTCACCCTGGAGACCCACGTCCACTACATGGGCGAGGTGCTGGAGGGGGCGCCGCTGCGCTATGACGTGCAGTTGCTGGATCATGATGCGAAGCGGATTCATGCCTTCTTCCGCATGTATCACGCGACGGAGGGGTTCCTTTCCGCCACCTCCGAACAGATGTGCCTGCACGTGGATCTCGGCACCCGTCGTTCGGCAGAGATGCCCGCCGAGATTCAGCAGAATGTGGCCCGCCTGGCCGAAACGCAGAAGGATCTTGCCTGGCCGGAACAGGCCGGACAGGGCATGCGTATCCGTCGCAAGTCCTGATGCGGGGACCGGCGGCATGACCTCACGTGCGCCGGACCGGGACTGATGCTTGGTCCCCTTTTTCGCAACTCGTTCCGCGATTTTCGCCCTTTCCGCGATTTCGTTCCACGGCATCAGTTCTATCTGATCGGCATTGCCGTGATCGTCGGGCTGGCGGTGGGTTATGCCGCGATCCTGTTCCGTCTCGCGCTGAGCGGCATGCAGTTCGTCTTCTTTGGCGAGACATCGGAATATCTGGTCGCCGCGGTGCAGGCGCTTCCCTGGTGGCACGTGGTTCTGGCCCCGGCGGTGGGCGGTATCATCCTGGCACTGTTCCTGCGCTACCTCATGCCCGGCGGACGGCCGCAGGGCGTGCCGGATGTGATCGAGGCAGGTGTCTATAACGAGGGCCGGATGTCACTCCGCACCGGTCTCGGGGCCGCCGTGGCCAGCGTGATCTCCATCGGCGCGGGCGCCTCCACGGGGCGGGAGGGGCCGCTGGTGCATCTGGGGGGTGCCATTTCCGGGTCCGTCGGCAAGCTGCTGAAGATGGATCGCCTCGACGGCCATACCCTTCTGGCCTGTGGTGTGGCCACTGGTGTGGCAGCGTCCTTCAATGCCCCCATCGCCGGCGTCATCTTCGCGCATGAGGTCGTGCTGGGGCACTATGCGCTGCGGGCGCTGGCCCCGGTTGTCGTCGCCTCCGTCATCGGCACGGTGGTGACCCGCATTCACATCGGTGACTTCCCGGCTTTCCTGATTCCGCACTATGACATCCTCAGTTTCTGGGAATTTCCAGCCTTCATGCTGCTGGGGATTGTCTGCGGGATCATGGCCCTGATCTTCTTCTGGTCCGTCGGCTTCACGCGGGATGTGATCGAGGATGTGCTGAAGATTCCGGTGTTCTGGCGTCCGCCCATCGCCGGTCTGGCCGTCGGTGCCATCGCCCTGCTCTATCCGGAGGTGCTTGGTGTGGGGTACGAGGCGACGGACAACGCCCTGAAGCAGCTCTACCCGCTGTCGCTGCTGATCCTGCTGGTTGCGGCCAAGATGGCGGCTACATCGATCACCATCGCCGGCGGATTTGGTGGCGGTGTCTTCTCGCCTGCCCTGTTCATCGGCGCCATGACCGGTGGCGCGTTCGGACTGATCGCGGCCCGCATATTCCCGGAGCTGGCGGCGGAACACGGCCTTTACGCGATGGTCGGCATGGGGGCGGTCGCCGCTGCGATCCTGGGCGCACCGATTTCCACCACCCTGATCGTGTTCGAGCTGACGGGTGACTACCGCGTCACCATCGCGCTGATGGTCGGTGTCGTGCTGGCCACGGTGGTATCGCGGCAGTTCCGCTACATCAGTTTCTTTCACTGGCAGCTTGCCCGCCGGGCGGTGGATCTTGTGCACGCGGACGAGGTGCTGATGCATGCGCAGACCGTGCGGCGCGTTGCGGCCAGTGATTTTCTGGCGATCACGCCTGAAACCACCTTTGCCCAGTTGAGGGACATGTACCGGGAGAGCGAGGCGCTGGCTCACTTCCTGGTCGACGAGCAGGGTTTGCTGCTCGGCTGCCTGCAACCCAACGACATCAAGTACGCGTTGCTGGATCCGCATCTGAACGAGATCGGTCGTGCAGTCGATATCTCGACGCCAACCTCCGTCGTGCTTCATCAGGACATGCCGCTGGATGATGCCCTGAAGGCGTTCCGGGGCACGTCATACCGGTTCCTGCCCGTGGTGCGTCACCCGGATGACAGGGAACTCGTCGGGGTTGTCTACTTCAGGGACCTGCTGGAGGCACACAACAAGGCCCTCAAGGAAGCCCAGGACGAGACGCATTAGCTGGTGGTGGGTTTGCTGTTGACCTCGGCCTGCCCTCTCCCGATTTGCCTGTGGACCGTTCCGCCCCTCTCCCCCTCCCGACCACCCATTGAGGATACTGCCGTGGGTGGTCGGGAGGGGGCGGCCGGGTCAGCGATTACCTCACCATCAGCCGCGTTTCAGCTGCTTGGCCAGTGACCAGCGATGTACTTCCGACGGGCCGTCATAGACGCGGAAGGCGCGGACGTCGCGGAATATGCGCTCCACCTCCGTATCCCGCGTCAGGCCGAGACCACCCAGTACCTGCAGTGACCGGTCGACAGTGCGGTAGATGGCTTCGGAACAGATGACCTTGGCCATGGAGCTTTCGCGTCCGCCGCGTTCGCCCTGGTCCAGCACCCAGGCGGTGTGCCAGATGGTCAGCCGCGACTGCAGGATATCCATCTCGTTGTCGGCCAGCTGGAAGCCCACGCCCTCATGATCGATCAGCGGCTTGCCGAAGGCCATACGTTCACGCGCATATCCGGTGGCGATGTCATGCGCCCGCCGGGCGGCACCCAGCCAGCGCATGCAATGGGTCAGTCGGGCCGGGGCCAGGCGGACCTGGGCATAGCGGAAGCCCTTGCCGATTTCCCCCAGCACCGCGTCGCCATCGACTCGCAGGTCGTCGATGTCGACCTCCGCATGGCCACCGGTGAAGCTGGAATCCATCGTGTCCAGCACCCGCACGACCTTCACCGCCGGGTTCGGCAGCGGCGTCATGAACATGGAGGCGCCGATGTTCTCGCCCTTCTCGTCCACCGTGTTGGCCATGACGATGCCGATGGAGGCACCCTCCGCCCCGGTGATCAGCCACTTCCGGCCGGAGATGCGCCAGCCGTTGCCGTCCGGTCGTGCCACCGTCTGCATGGCGGAGGGATCGGAACCGGCACCGGGTGACGGCTCTGTCATCAGGAAGATGGAGCGTGCCGAACCATCGGCCAGCGGCTTCAGGTACTGCTGCTTCTGCGCTTCCGTCCCCACGTGATCCAGCAGGTGCATGTTGCCTTCGTCCGGCGCGGCGATGTTCAGCGCCACGGGGCCGAGCATGGAATAGCCTGCCGCCTCGAAGATCACCGCCTTGGTGCGGTGATCGGCCCCCATACCGCCCCACTCGGTGGAGACATGCGAACTCAGCAGCCCTTCCGCCTTCGCCAGTGCCACCAGTTCGTCACGCAGGTCCTCCGACGGACCGTGCGATCCGCGTCGGCTGTCCTTCTCGAACGGGATCACCTTCTCCGCCACGAAGCGGGTCACGCGATCCTTCAGTTCCTGCTGCTCATCCGTCAGCGCGAAATCGATCATTTCAGTACCTCCCCTGATCTCGCGCCATTCTTCGTACATGCCTGCCGACAAGTAAATGGCGGGCTGGATCAGGTGAACTTCGTCGGGCGGATGACCTGCACGTCCGATGTGGTGACGAAGCCGATCTGATCGGCATACTGCGCGTTCAGCCGGTTCAGGATCGGTTCGCGCCGGTCGGCGTCGAGAATGCAGATGAACATCAGCATCTGCCCGACATCGGTGATATGCCCTGCGCGGGCCCAGAGGTCGTCTGCGCCGCGTCCGCCGAGCGCGGAGAAGATCGTGTAGCCGGAGACGCCTTCCTCATCCAGCAGCCTTGCAATGCGGGCCTTCAGGGGGGCTTCCACCAGGATGTCCATGCGGATACGGGTAAAGGTTTCCATCATCTGTCTCCTCATGCGAGCGCTTCGGCGAGTGCGATGTAGAGTGGCACACCCAGCGTCAGGTTGAAGGGGAAGGTCAGACCCAGTGACAGGGTCAGGTAGATTGCGGGGTTGGCCTGGGGCAGGGCGATGCGCAGCGCCGCCGGGGCTGCGATATAGGACCCGCTGGCCGCCAGGGTCAGCAGCAGCGCCAGGCTTCCCGGCGACAGACCGATCAGCAGACCAAGCGGCAGGGCCGCCGCCGCGCCCACCAGCGGCATGTAGATGCCGACAGCCAGGGTCGCGGGGGACAGTTTGCCGGCGCTGGCCCGCATGTGCTTGCCCGCCAGCAGACCCATGTCCAGCAGGAACAGGCAGAGCACCCCCTTGAAGGGCGTGTCGATGAACCCTGCGATGGTCTGAAAGCCGCTGTCGCCGGAGATCCAGCCGATCACGAAGGCACCGACCAGAATGACGATCGAGCCGTTGAGCAGGATCTCCCTTCCGAGCGCGCCCGATGAACGTTCCGACTTGCCGAGATGCCGGCCGGCCAGCATCAGGCCCATCATGATCGCGGGGGCCTCCATCGCCGCGGCGACGGCAACCATGTAACCGTCGTAGACCAGCCCGGCACCCTCCAGCGCCTGCGTCGCGGCGACAAAGGTCACGATGCTGATCGACCCGTAATGTGCCGCAACAGCCGCTGCGTCCACCCCGGACAAGCGGGTGCCCATCCGCATCAGCAGATAGGCGATGAGCGGCAGCACCACACTCAGTGCGATGCCTGCCAGCACGGCAAGGGCGATGTCGGGCCCCAGGCCGTGCCGGGCAACCTCGGCGCCACCCTTGAAGCCGATGGCGAACAGCAGGTAGAGCGACATGAAGCGTGCTGCGGCCTCGGGTATCGCGAGTTCGGAACGGGACATGGCAGCCGCCACGCCCAGGGCGAAGCACAGCACCATCGGTGATGTCAGATTCGCGCCAGCGATCGTCAGGAATTCCATTGTTCCTGCCTCCAGTTCAGTCGATCAGGTATCAGTCGGGTCGGTCCGGCGGGCGACGTCGGGTTCGCGCTGCGGAGCCGCGCGGGTTCAGAGTCGCGGGAACCCCGGGAAGTCGCGGGCCACGGTTGCCTGGACCAGATCACCAAGCATTCCGAAGTCGACGATCCGGGGGGAGGTTCGTCGCCATGCCATGCCAATGGTCCGGAACAGGCCCCGGCCTGACAGTGGCCGGGCCACGACGCCGCTGGCCGACGTCAGCACTGTCTGGACATAGAGGCCGGGCAGAAAGGAGATGCCCATGCCCAGGGCCACCATCTGGCGCAGGGTATCGAGGCTTGTGCCCTCGAAGTCGAACCGCAGTCGCGCGCCAAACTCGGAGCAGAGTTGCTCGACCTGCTCATGCAACTGATGCCCGCTCTCCAGGGCCAGCACGTCCTGGCCCTGCAGGTCGTTCCGGTCCAGTACCTGCCTGTCCGCCAGCGGGTGGTCTGCGGCCACCACCACGAAAAGCGGTTCACGGAACAGGGGCCGGGTGTCGATCTCGTGACCCCGCAACGGCAGCGGGGCAAGGATGACGTCGTGCGAACCGTCAATCAGCGCCGGAGCCAGTGCCTCCGGGATGTTTTCCCGTACATGCATCTTGAACGAGGGATATTCCGCATGGAGTTCCGGCAGCAGCCGGGGCAGCAGAAAAGGACCGATGGTGGGGGGCAGACCCAGCCGCACCGTACCCCCCATCCGCCCCTGGGAGGTCGTGGCGATATCGCGGATCTCCTGGGCCTGGCGCAGCATCTGGCGCGCAATCTGCTCGATACGGCGGCCTGCATCGGTCAGCATGATGGCGTTGCGCCCGCGCTCCACCAACGACACGCCCAGCCGCTGTTCCAGCGTGCTGATCTGCGCGCTCAATGTTGGCTGGCTGACACCGGTCTTCTCCGCAGCCTTGCGGAAGTGATGTGTTTCCGACAGGGCGACGAGATATTCGAGCTGCCTCAGGCTGGGCATGTCGGTTTCCTCCCGTGTGACCAGTGTCTCGGCGCTTCTAGTTACACAATCTTTCGAAAATGACCACATTCATAGACAAAATCTATCAAATAGCGGGAACCAATCAATTGGATTGATTTTGAATATCAAGCATCTGGAGGGGGAGCGCGCCGCGCGGACGCGGGACATCAGTTTGAGGAGGGAAAGCGGCATGGCACAGGCTGCCTGGGCACGGATCGAACGTTTTGCGGGACAGGAGGCCGCACCCGGAATCACGCTGATGCTGGCTGCCCTGCTGGCGCTGATCGTCAACAACTCGCCTCTCTCGTCGTTCTACACCGCCTTCCTTGCCGTACCGATCGAGGTCCAGGTGGGCGCGTTGCAGATCGCCAAGCCGTTGCTGCTCTGGGTCAATGACGGGCTGATGGCGATCTTCTTCTTTCTCGTCGGGCTGGAGATCAAGCGCGAGGTGCTGGAGGGCGAGCTCTCCCGCCTCGACCGCGCGATCCTGCCCGTAGTGGCGGCGATCGGCGGCATCACGGTGCCGGCGTTGGTCTTCGTGCTGATCAACCAGGGTGTGCCGGCGAACCTGGATGGCTGGGCCATCCCGGCGGCAACCGACATTGCCTTCGCGCTCGGCATCCTGGCGCTGCTGGGATCGCGGGTGCCGGTGGCGCTGAAGATCCTGCTGCTGGCCATCGCCATCATCGATGACCTGGCCGCCATCGTCATCATCGCCCTGTTCTATACGGCGGACCTGTCGGTTGTATCGCTGCTGATCGGTCTCGGCGGGTTCGTGGTCCTGCTGCTGCTGAACCGGATGGGCGTGACACGGACCGCGCCCTATCTGCTGATCGGTCTGGTGATCTGGGTGGCGGTGCTGAAGTCCGGGGTTCACGCAACCCTCGCCGGTGTCATGATCGCCCTGACCATTCCGATGCGCGCACCGGGGGACAGCCGTGACGACAGCCATGGTCCGCTGCTGGAGATGGAGCATGGGCTGAAGCCCTGGGTCGCCTTCCTGGTCCTGCCGCTGTTCGCCTTTGCCAACGCGGGTGTCTCGCTGCAGGGGATCTCCTTCTCCGATCTGCTGGCACCCCTGCCGCTCGGCATCGCGCTGGGTCTGTTCATCGGCAAGCAGGTCGGCGTCTTCAGCTTCATCTGGGTGCTGGTGAAGACCGGGGTCGGGCAACTGCCGCAGGGGGTGAACTGGCTGCATATCTACGGTGTTGCCTGTCTGACCGGTATCGGTTTCACCATGAGCCTGTTCATCGGATCGCTGGCCTTCGACGATGCGGCGCAGATGGATGCGGTCAGGCTGGGTGTGCTGCTCGGCTCCATCGGTTCCGCGATCCTCGGCATCATCGTGCTCAGGCTCCAGGCTCCGGCGGTCGCAACAGACACTGCCGGATCGGCAGACATCGGGCCCGGCGCGGCAACACGCGGTCATGCGGGGTTCTGAACGGTTTCCCTGACTGCCGATTGGCTCCATAGTGCGGCAAAGGCCCCGGCCCGGTGCCGGGGCAAGGCTGCCACAGAGGGGGAGAGACCTGATGATCTACGACATGCGCACCTATACCTGCCTGCCCGGTACCGTTCCGCTGCAGATGAAGCTCTGGATGGAGCACGGCATGGCGGTGCAGAAGAAGCATCTGGGGGAGCCGGTGATGTACGGCGCGCCGGAAGTCGGAGAGCTGAACACCTATGTCCACGTCTGGGCCTATGACAGTCACGCCGACCGCGAAACCAGGCGTGCCGCCATGCAGGCCGACCCGGAATGGGGCGCGTTCCTGAAGGCCTCGCGGGAAGCCGGTTACATCACCGCCCAGCGCAATCAGGTGCTGGTCGCCGCGCCCTTCATGTCGCGCTGACACTGACCCGAAACCCGCACCTCGCACCCTGACACCAGACCCGGAGCCGGATTCCCCATGCCCGAGACCTATGACCTGATCATCCGCGGCGGCACTGTCGTCAACCATGACGGCATCGGCCGGACGGACGTGGGTGTCCGGGACGGGCGGACGGCCTTCATCGGCGACCTGGGTCAGGCGGACGCGGGGGAGGTGATCGACGCCACCGGGCTGCATGTGCTGCCCGGTGTCATCGACAGCCAGGTGCATTTCCGGGAACCGGGGGCGGAGCACAAGGAGAACCTGGAGGCCGGGATGGCCGGTGCGGCGCTGGGGGGCGTCACGGCGATCTTCGAGATGCCGAACACAAAGCCCTCCACCACCACCCCCGAGGCCATCCAGGACAAGCTGGACCGGGCGCAGGGCCGCGCCGCTGTCGATCATGCCTTCTATGTCGGCGCAGCCGCCGAGAACACGCCGGAACTGGCGGAACTGGAACTGCTGCCCGGTGTCGCCGGGGTGAAGATCTTCATGGGCGCCTCCACCGGCAATCTGCTGGTGCCCGATGACCCCTCCGTGCTGGCTGTCCTGAAGAGCGGTCGCCGCCGTGTCGCCGTGCACTGCGAGGATGAGCCACGCATGAACGAACGCGAGGGGCTGCGTGTCACCGGCGATCCCTCCAGCCATCCGGTCTGGCGCGATGCCGAAAGCGCCATTCGCGCCACCACCCGCCTGCTCGCCCTGGCGCGGCAGGCCGGACGGCGCATCCATGTGCTGCACGTCACCACGGCGGAGGAGATGGTGCTGCTCGCCGCTCACAAGGACATTGCGACGGTGGAGGCAACGCCGCAGCATCTGACCCTGGCGGGGGAGGAAGCCTATCCCGCCCTCGGCACCCTGGCGCAGATGAATCCGCCGATCCGCGATGCCGCCCACCGCGCCGGTCTCTGGCGCGGGTTGGCGCAGGGGGTTGTCGATGTCATCGGCTCCGACCACGCCCCCCACACGCGGGAGGAAAAGGCCAAGCCCTATCCCGCCAGTCCCTCCGGCATGCCCGGGGTGCAGACGCTGGTGCCGATCATGCTGGACCATGTGAACGCCGGACGGCTCAGCCTCACCCGCTTCATGGACCTGACCAGCGCCGGCCCGTCACGGGTCTTCGGTATGGCCGGGAAGGGGCGGCTGGCCAAGGGCTATGACGCCGACTTCACCCTGGTGGACCTGAAACGGACGGAGACCATCACCCACGCGCAGATGGCCAACATCTCCGGCTGGACCCCCTTCGACGGCAAGTCCGTCACCGGCTGGCCTGTCATGACCTTGGTCCGCGGCCACACCGTGATGCGCGACGGCGCCCTGACTGGCCCGAAGATCGGCCAGCCCGTCCGCTTCCAGGAATGCCTCTGACTGCAACCGCGCGGATGCGGGCCGGATCAGGGCCCATGACGCCGATCCCGGCCCCCGTCCGACCGGCCCGACAGGGCCACGTCCGCCGCCGGAAAAAAGGGTCCCGAAAACCCCCAATCCCGCGCTTGACAACCCGCCCCGCCCTGACCAGTATCCGCGCCGTCGTGGCGGGGTAGCTCAGCTGGTTAGAGCAGCGGAATCATAATCCGCGTGTCGGGGGTTCAAGTCCCTCTCCCGCTACCATTTTTCCTTTAGATTTTAATGTCATACCAAGTTGACAAGTGCCCAGCGCGATACTCAACCTTCTGTGGGTATCGCAGGGGTATCAAACCTATCCGACAAGTCTCCGGAAACTCTCTCGCTTCCAAGGCTGAATGCATGTGCTCTGATCCCCGAGAACTGGGTCGTTTGAAGTTGTAGTTTTCCGCCTGAACCCTGGCTGGGGAGAAGGAGCGGAAGCCGGAAAACTCCAGATGCCGGTGGTCCAGACTTGGGGTGCGGTGCAATGTCGTATGCTCGGTGCAGTTCAAACTGTCACCGATTGGGGTAGTATCGACTCTAATATGAGGGGACCTAATTTGGCTGATGACGAAGCAACAGAGGATCATCTTCCAGAATTCGAAGATCCAGAATTCAACGAAGATGATACTTCCGAAACGCCGCCGACTGATATCGTTGCTTACAATGAGCTGCGATCATGTGCTGATCTTGCTCGAATGACCAGCGATGGGATCATCGAACTTCAGCCGGACTTCCAACGCGACGTAGTTTGGAAACCTGCTGACCAAACGCGTTTTATTGACTCACTGATTAAGCAGCTGCCAATTCCGAGTATGTGTTTTGCTTTAGACCACAAAACGGACACATGGATCGTAATCGATGGCTTGCAGCGTATGAGTTCAATTGTGAAATTTCTAGATGGTGGCGATTGGCGCCTATCGAAGCTGGAAGATATCGACGCGAAAATTGCTGGCAAGCTTGCTGCGACCTTCAAGAACGGCAGTGGCGAGACAAAAAAGATATTTGACCGGGTGCAAAATAAGACGCTGCCAATAACAGTGCTGCGATGTGATTTTTCAAAAAAAAATCACATGGAATATCTGTTTACAGTCTTCCATCGCCTTAATTCAGGCGGATCAAAACTCAACAACCAAGAAATACGAAATTGTATCTATAGTGGAGAGCTGAACAAGCTTCTACGTGAGCTCGATAAATTTGAGGGTTGGAGAACTTTCAACAAAATGAAAGAGGGAAGCAATTATAGATTTGTGAAACAGGAGGTAATTCTTCGATTTTTTGCCTTTCTGGATGAGCCTCAAAAGTACGGCGGTCGGGTTGGTAAGTTCCTGAATGACTACATGTATTCACGTCGCAACCCCAATACCAAATATATCACTTCGAAAAGGGACATCTTTATCAGGGTGCTTGCGGTATTGAATAAGGTGTTCCCTGAGGGGCCTGTTGACAGGATGCCGACCGCTGTTGTGGAGGCATTGTTCGTTGGAATTGCCCGAAATATTGGGCATGTTGAAGAATTGGATAATGCCGCGCTACTCGAACGCTATCATCAATTGCGAGACTCGCAGAATTTTAAAGATGAGGGACTTGCTGAAGGCTTGTCAAAAAAAGACAAAGTTGAAGCAAGGCTGGCAGAGGCAACAGATATTTTCTCCAAATGATTTCGCACAGTTATATTAAAAGCAATCTCGCATATCTTGACCGCGTTTATCGAAGAACAAGATCCAATACAGAGGCGAGTTATTGCTCAAAGCTAGCGATTCTTGAGTTGTGCGGCTGGATCGAGCTGTCAATGGACGACATAGTATTGAGAGGCTGTGTTAGAGGCTTAAAACAAGAGAGCAACCGAAAAGCCGTTAGAGAGAAAGTAAGGCTAAACTACGGTTTTGAGTACAAAAAACACTTCATATCGCTCATAACATCCTTGGTTGGTTTTCATGGGTATGAATCCTTAGAGAAGTCTGTTCCCACTTCGGTCTCTGCCAGCTTCAAATCAGAGCTTGGAAATCTAAAGGAGCGCCGAAATTCACTTGCGCACACTTACTACAAAGGGGTGACGCACCACTACGACGCACCTTCAATCACCATTTCTAGGTATCACTCGGTTGCAGCGGGCCTGGACGCGTATGATAAGGCGTTGAGAGCATATCTTTGAGAAATTCAAGGTGCGACTATTTTAGTTATTTTTTGATGAATATTCCATGATTTGATGCAAGAGCCGCATCTCGGTCGGTTTTTACTTGGTGAGAAATAAAGTCACTCCCTGAGCATTCTGGCAACCCGAGTTGGTTGATGAGTTCGGCATTGAAATCGCCCGAAAGCAACAGGATAGACTCCGTCAAAAGTATGTCTCTGGTTCCTCGCCCATTGTCAGACCTTATACGCCTCATGAAGTCCTTTTGTCTTGCAACTGCCTCAACAACTTCTCTCTTGATGGGGGTGTCCTGAACTTCCCTAAACAGGCTGGCCATTCTTTGGTTCCCCGACTTACCTAAAAAGATCCGTTCAATCGCTGCTGAGGAAACAGTCTGCCAAAAATTTGGTGGATAGGGTCTTTCCTTCAGAAGCCATAAGATGTTGGCAAATCCCTCAGCCGAAACGCTCTTCTTTGCATCTTTGTTTTGGCCGGAAGTTAGATAGCCTAGTTTCGCTACTATGAGGCCCAGATAGCAAATCGCTCTTTTCTCATCTGCCGCGACCAATATGCATGGATGATCAATAGCCTCCGTAGGGATCATCCAATTGCTTCCCATAGTGTTTTTGATATCGACATCTCTACCAAGGATAAGTGTATCTAATTTGCCCTTCGGCAAACGCAGTAATGCTCGAAGTTCAATTTCAACTCTCGTGCCGATGTACGTTTTTTCTGTCTTTTCTAACTCGTCATACGACCGGCGACCCGTCTTGGGCGTCATGATTACATCGTCAACGCACTGACGTATCATAGCTGAAAACCCTAGCCCAAGCGCTTTTGTGCCCCCTGCACGTTTGGTGATTTCATCTGCTAGACTCGTCAATAAGTCATAGTCCGGATGACCGGGCACAACGATGCTGTCTGGAATGCTCTTCTTCAAATGCTTGGCGTCCTGAGATTCTATAATTCTCTCAGTAAGCTGGCATATCGGAGTGTGATTTGGAAGTTAGGCAACCACGGAGCGAAGCACACGTTTTCGCAGAGCCTTGGCAATCTTCACAGATACAGCCTTAGCTACTGGTGGGGGGAAAGCATTGCCTACCTGTCTGTATGCATTGGTTTTGGCACCAGTAAAGTGCCATTCATCCGGGAAACCTTGAATGCGGGCAACCATAGGGATAGTCAATCGGGGCATACCGGCGTGGAATGCATCTGGAGCCTCTAGAGCGATAGTGCGCCCGTCGACGCCTAACGTCGCCCACGCGGCACGTGCTCGGGTCGGACCCAGATCAGGCCCTCCGTGCTTCTTGGATCCACCAACGATTGTTGGCGCGATCTCATCGGCTTTTTCGGCCCATTTCTTCGCTCCGCGCCATCCCCGTTCCGCCATAAGGTCCAAAATTGTTTCGCCGACAGTGGTGGGGTTGTGAGGATTGGGTTCGGGCCAATCAAAAAATTCAGCGCGCTCTTCTTGGATCGCAACGATGACCACTCGAGGTCTCAATTGAGGAACGCCGAAATCTGATGCGTTCAATAGCCTCCAGTCTGTCTTGTATCCCAGCTTTTCTAGCTGCGCCTTCAAATGCTCACGATAGTCGTGAAATACGGCGTCCAAGAACCCACGGACATTTTCAATCATCACTGCTCGCGGCCGAGCGGCATCGACGATGTCAATCGCGTCATTGAACAAGTTGCGTTCATCTTTCTCGCCAAGCTGCTTCCCTGCGACGGAAAAGGGAGGGCACGGTAAACCACCGGCTAGCAGGTCCATTCCCCTGAAATCAGACGCGCGCTCTTTGAAGAGCCGCATATCCTCTTCTAGGACGTTCCAGTTTGGCCGGTTATGACGTAGTGTGTTGCAACAGTGCTTGTCGTTCTCAACCAATGCTGAGTGCTCATAGCCTGCTTGCTCAAGCCCCAGTGCTTGACCGCCTGCTCCTGCGCATAGTTCAACCGATGTCAGCATGTTGCGCGCCCTCTCTTTCATCATACAACACATTGTGGTCGACCAAATCAACTCACCGGTTGATGATCGTCGAACGTTCCTTTTATGTTCTTAACGGCAAAGGGGCAGATTTGGCAACATGCTTGGCCGCCGTTGAGTTACCTTTTTAGAACTGTAAGCGCTTCCTTATGGCCAGCTGACTCCTTCACCCACTGCCACGGGGTGCGCGGTTTTCGCGCCTTCGCCATTTCGGGGTTCGTCTTGGCGTCGCTGGCGGCTGCGCGCAGGCGTTCGCGGGCCTCGCGTGGGTCGATTTTCAGTTCTTCACAGATGGTCTTGAGCGTCACGATGTCGGTCATTTCGATCTCCTTGGTTGGCGATGGAGATCGATAAGACGCGGGGTGGAGGCGTGTCAGGGATAATCCTAGTTGGGCTTGAACAATTCGGAAATGTCCACGCTCAGGGCGGTGGCGATGCGTTCGACCACCAGGATCGACGGATTGCGCTTTCCGGTCTCGACACCGCTGAGGTAGGTCTGGTGGATGCGCGCTCGATGGGCGACCTCCTCCTGCGAGAGTTCCTTCTCCCTTCGGATTCTTTGGATGTTTCTCGACACGCGCGATTGGACAGACATGCGCAGCATCGCGCATCGCGGTTACCGCCCAAACCATAGACTATAAGTCATATTCGACTTAGGCTGCTGGAGGGGCTGAACCCACTGGCGATACCGAGTAATGAGTTTTGAAACCGGAGAGCGCGCGTCCGCAGACTTGACTCATAGTCTGTCTGACAGTGCAAAAGCGGTCCTCTCTCCGCCGGATTTCCTTCGGCCCGATGCAATTTTGGATTCCCTCGACCGGCAGTCGATATCCCATGGTGTGTATGGATGGTGGTTTGACGATTGCCTTCCCGTGGTGCCAAGGCACGGATGTATTCAACGTCAGGGCAAGCACCTTCTCTACATTGGCATCGCGCCTCCCAAGGATCGACCAGCGCGGCGAGGGACGGCCACACCGATGCGAAGGCGTCTTTGGCGGAATCATTCGCGAGGAACGGTGCGCATCTCGACGCTGCGACTGTCCCTAGCGGCCCTGTTGGAACATGAACTTCGATTGGTGTTCTGGCGAGACAAGCGGAACCGCGTACGCATGGACCGGCACGACGAGGACAAGCTGACAGACTGGATCGGAAAGCATGCAGCTATTTCGGTCATGCATCACGACGAGCCTTGGAGCATTGAGGAAACGTTGATCAGGAACGGGCCACCGCTCCCCCTCAACCTCAGCATGTCCGGTCATCCGTTCAGATCGACGTTGACCGACCTGCGCCGCGCGCTGGGGCGCGATTGATGCCAACTGCAAATAACCCCGTGCACCGAGAGCGAAACACGCGCGCGGCGGCGTTGTGTTGAGCCAGGAGCGCCGGGGCGTGCCTCGGGCATGGTGATCCCGTCACAAACCCGGCCGGGGCACTGTGCGCCGCGCTCATGGCGATTTTCCCCGCATCTGCACGGATGTGGTGCATCGGCATGGCTACCTCTGTGGTGTTTCTTCAGCGGAAAGAACGCAGCGAGTACCACCAGCGCTCTTGCGGAAAATCGTCGTCTCGCTCGCGGGGGCCGGCGTCTGCTCTAGTCTGCGCGAAGCACCGGCGAGAAGTCGGCCCAAGCAGAACGCTTCCCCTTTTCAGCATCATATTTCGCTCAACCCTCTTGCGCATGCATGGACGGAGCATATATGCAGCATGAAGGTGAGCGTCATGAAAGCAGCAGGAGACTTTGGCGATGGATATGCAAATCACGAGAACGGCGGGTGCGGTAGCACGCCTTCGGAGCTCTCTGGGCGCGACGCAATCCGACGTAGCAAAGAAGGCAGGGGTCGATCAGAGCCGCCTGTCTCGAATGGAGAAAGGCGAGGTGGTCGCACCAGACGAGATAAGGCGCGTGCTTGAGGCCCTGGCCGCGCTCGGCTCCGAGGAGGCAGGCGGCTTCCTGCGGTTCATGGAACGCGAGTGGCGGTTCATCGAGCCGCCGTCCTACTGGAATCCGGAGCGGGCCTCTCTTGAGATTGCGGAGGAGACCCTTGAGAAGATCGAGGCCTTTCTCGGCGACGAAGAACAGCCATGGCCGCTGCGCCGTCAGCTTGAGCGCCGCAAGGGCGACCTGTTGCGAGCGTCGAGCTTCCTGACCCGGCTGAAGCATAACATCGCCTTCATCGGCGATATCGGGGTCGGCAAATCCACGGCGATCAGCTTCATCTTCGACCTGCTGGTCCCGGCCAAGGCCGAGGATCGCTACATCAACCGGCCGGTTCTGGAAACCGGGGCCGGGGGTACGACGATCTGCGAGGTTCACATCAAGAGCGGCCCGGAGTTCGGCCTGTCGGTGACGGCGATGGACGCGGCCGATCTGACAGATCTGGTGGCCGATCTCTGTGCTGCGAAATGGGCCATGGCACACCGGAAAGAGGGCGATCCGTCGGAGATGCCGCAGGTGAGCCGTGAGGTCGAGCGGGCGATCCGGAACATGTCGGGATTGGTGCGCAAGCGGAACATGGTCGACGGCAAGCCGCAGTACAGCGACCCAATCAATGAAGTGATTGCGGACTGTCAGGGCGAAGACGAGTTCCGGGCGCGCGTGCTGGGAGCGATGAAGCTCGACGAGCGGACCACTACGGAAATCTGGTACGAGAGCGGCACCCGCAAGCACCCGTCGGAGTGGATGCGCGAGACCTTCCGGGCGGTGAATAACGGCCGGATGAGCGATGTGCCGATGCCCCGGAGCATCGGCCTGATCGTGCCCGACTTCGGCAAGAGCTTCGGAGAGTTCGAGATCACCGTCGTCGATACCAAGGGAGTTGAGGACGTGGCGGTGCGCGAGGATTTGGATCACCGGCTGAAGGACCCGCGCACGGCGGTGGTGCTGTGCTGTCGGTTCGAGAGCGCGCCGGACACCACGTCTCAGGCGCTGTTGCAGCACATGAAGCAGACCTTCTCGGAGAGGTTCGACTCCGGCAAGATCACGATCCTGTCCCTGCCGCGCTCGGGCGAGGCTTTGGAGGTCAACTCAGATACCGGCGAGCGGGTGCTGAACGAAGAGGAGGGCTACGCGCTCAAGGGCGAGGAAGTGACCAACAAGCTCAACAGCCAGGACTTGAGCGACGTGCCGGTCTTCTTCTTCAACGTGGAACACGACACGGCGGTGCAGGTGCGCGCCGATCTGTTCGGCCAGCTCTCGCGGATGCGCGAAACGGTATCCGAGCGGCTGTTCGATCTGTGTGACGCGGCGACGGAGATAATCGAGAACCACGAGAAGCACGCGGTCACGGCGGCCATTGAGGAGGTCGCCCGACGGCTGAACACGTTTCTTCGAGGGAATGGTAAGCTCGGAGCGCGCGAGCGGCACGCCCACGAGGAGGTTCTGAGCACGGTGCGCGGGGTGCGCTACGCCTCAACCCTGTGGGCCGCAACCCGCCGGAACGGCGAGTATTACGGGCTTAACATCGTCCACCAGATCGGCGTCGGGGCGGCACGGGACGCACGGCTGCGGTCGCGGGACTGGTTTGCGAAGATCGAGGGCCATGTGAACGAGCTCAAGGCCGATGAGGATTTGGTGCTGGCCAAGCACTCGGTGGACCAGATCGGCGCGGTGGCGGAGGCCTCGCTGCGCAGCTTCCTCGACGGCGCACAGCGGATCGCCATGGAGATTTACCGCGAGCCGCTGACGCAAGACCCCGTCTGGAATAGATGCGCCTCGGAGTGGGGCCGGGGCCCTGGCTTCAAGAGCCGGATTGAAGAGCATCTTCGTATCTGGTTCGACGACACCCACCCTGACTTAAAGGAGACCCTCGATGAGCGTTTGCAAGCCCTGTGGGAGCGCGCCGTTGTTGCACCGCTGATGCAGCTCACAGAGGACCATGAACCTGCAGATAGGTTAGATCCTGAAAGCGAGAACGTGGTAGCCTTTCCATCGACCGCAACAGGGTGAGGTGCGATCATCCCGGTCCTTTCAATAGCTTTAGTGCAAGTTCTTGCAGGTCGTCGTGCAATCAATCATGGCGTCAGCCTGTGGATCAGCTTCCCCCTGTTCAACCGTGCCATCGTACTGCGCTACTACCACGGCAAGGGTTGGGTCCAGGAATGACTGCCCGAGCAGTTTGCCACCCGAGTGGAACCCGGCACGCGATACCGGAATCCAGTGCGAGCGCGGACCGCATGAAAAGACTCAGCGATTTGGGTCCGGCTCGCACCCGACAGACTGTTAGATAGTCCGCGTGTCATTCCGAGACCTCGCGGCATCGTCCACGGTGGAACTGTCACAGGACGACCACGGGGGGAGGCGGGAGACGTTTTTTTGACGGCGCGCGCCCTGTGGACGGGCGAGGGCGCATATCGACTGCCGAGTTCCGGACCCGCTAGCCGCCCCCAATGTCCGCCGCGAAAGGGTTCAGTTAACTTTCGAGCGCGGGATGACATTGAAGGGTAATTTCCCCTTCTTGCGAAGTTTCTCAAATAGCTTGATATGCTCCATGATCGTGAGAGCATGTTTGAATGCGAGGTCTGTTCGCGAATAGGTCTCGAAGCCGTGGAACGAAGCATAGAGTCCGGTAATTTCCAACAAGGCTTCGACAACATCGGTGTTGGTAAGGTGCACATCGTCCGTTCCATCCGTAACACCTTCTGCCAAAATTGCCTGCTGGATTGCGCTCTTCAGGCGGTTCTGCATTTCTTGGTGGTTGGTCATCGTTGCATTCCATTGTGTTCAGTCGCGCCAGATCCGCTCGGGTCTGCGCGCACGCATTTTTGGGGTGAACACTTGCTCAAAATTCCCGTACGTGCGTGAATTCTGAGCAAGTGATCGTATTGGCTCAGATCAGGGCAGTGACCAGACGGAGGCTTTTCCCTCCCTCGATTTCACTACGCCGATTTCATTGCCGGCCCGCCGAAGCGTGGGGGATGAGATCGCTTCCTCCTTGGCCAAATTGTCCAGCACCTTCTTCTTGATCGGCCCTTTGCGCAGGACGCTTTCCAGCCACTCGGCCGCCGTGTCCCGTTCCCGTGGTGGTCGTCCACGTTCTGTCTCGGGCGGCGCGAGCAACTCGTTCACCGTCAGCTCAGGCTCGCAGGCATGCCATTTCAGGCGGGGGTGTGAGCGCGAGCCGGTGCTTTCCATCTCAAACACGATTGTCGGCCCGGCTTCGGCATAGTTCGACTTGGCATGGGCGACAGCGCGCAGGCGTGGGTCATCGGGATGTGGTGCGAGGATCAAGCCGGAACGCACCCTGGCCGATATCGAAATCGATCCAATACCTTGATGCATTGCATGATCCGCGCGGGCCTTCCGAAGGTGCCGAACGATCAGGATTGCCGTATCGAACTCGCGGGCCAAATGGTCAATCTGGACCATGAAGTGCATGGTCTCGGTTGTCTTGTTCCCGTCCGCGCCTTCCTTCATGAATGCGATGATCGGATCGATCACGACGAGGGCAGGTGTGTTTGCCGAGAGTTCCTGCCGGAGCAACGCCAAGCCCCGCTCGTCCAACGAGAATGGTTCCTCCTGGTAGCGGACCTTCGAGACATCGGCTTTGGCCTGCATCAGGCGAGGCTTCAGTACGCGCGAGGGGTCGTCTTCCGCAGACATGAACAAGACCGAACCCGTTTCGATTGCATCTGCGAACGGCGGCGGCTTCCCGGTCGTCACTGCAGCAGCAATTGCACAGGTGAACGTGGACTTGCCTTGTCCCATGTTACCGTCGAGGACGGTCAGAGCACCCTTCACGATGTAGGGGTAAAGTGTGAACTGAGGCTCCGACTCCTCGACATCTCCCAACCAACCGAATGCCTCGTCATATCCGGCCTCGTACTTGCCGACACTGGAGGCGATGCGCTCGACCTCGTCGTCTCCTAACGGTGGTCTGCAAGCAGTCGCATTGATTGCCTGAAGTGCAGCCGCGATAGGTGCTTCGGCAAGTCCGCGATATCTGAGTGCCCCCGCTATCTTGGTCAGTTCGTTGTTCCGGCTGCCAGCCCTGAACGCGCCAACAGAATCGAACCTTACCGTGCGGGTTTCGGTCCGGGTTAGGCAACGAACGAAGTCCGCAGGCAATGTCGCGACCTGAGGTTTGCCACGCTGCACACGATATCGGCGACCGCACTTGTGCATGCTGGGTGCGCCGACAAGGTATCCGCTGGCATTGTCCTTGATATCGATGCCGGAGAGACGCGCCTTCTTCCTAGGCAAGGCCGCTGAGGTGTGGAAATAGTAATGTTTCCCGCGACCGGTTCGAACCGAGAAAGTCTTGGGCAGATTAAGTTTCTTGAAGGTCTCAGCACCCTCCGGGCCGTCAACATCAAGCACAACCAACCCCGGCGGAAGGATCACTCCGAAGTTCGCGCGGGGATATTTCTTGAACGCGCGTCGGATCGTGTTCGCGCTGCTCGTCGCGCTGTGCTCACCTTTCGGGAACAAGTCCGAAATCGGATGCTTGCCGGGGCTTCTGCAATAGGGTTTCCCGCAGGTGCAGTTCCCATTCTCGTCGATGCCGTACAGGGCCACGACCTTTGCACCTTTTCGTGCCCAAGCCAGCGCAGCCGTGATGATTGAGGGCGACTTCAGGCCACCCTCGAAACGAAATGCCTTTTGCATCCCGATTCTCCTATTCATTGGGTGATCAGTAGTCAGCGTAATGGGTGCGAGCGCGCTCTGAGGCGCGTTCAGCGAGCCAATCCTCGATTTCGGGTAGAAACCAGGCAACGCTGGTCCCGCCCATCCTGATACGCCTTGGGAAGCGCCCACGGGCCTCCCAGCGCAGCAGGGTCGTATTGCTGACGTTGATGCCCAGGCACTTCAGATCAGTGCGTGTAGCAAGGGTCTTTTGCCCGCTCGAAATGTCCATTTGTCTTTTCCTTCTGCAAATTGGGTTTGCGAAGGAGCGCTCCGACAGGAATGAAGATGGTCCAGATCGTTTCGTGTTGCGAGCGAAGGTCCTGAAAACCTCAGCTCGATTTGTTCTGGGATCTTCTTATGTCATCGATTGCGATCTTGATTGGGCTATCAAGTTGCTCGTGTTCACCCGTCGTCTCGAGAAAAATGCGACGCACAAACTCGGGGACAATGCCGATCGTCTCTCTTAGTTCAGGGTCCCAGTTTCCGCGCGATAACGGGAAATTCGGGAAGAACTCATACAGGTCATGGATTGCATCAGATACGATTGAAAACCGAAACTCGTCTGTGGACTTAATCTTTTGGTCCACATCAGTTTCCAGCGTCCTGATGAGCGCTTCGACCTGATCTCTTAATGCTGTCAAGCTGGACGAGAAGCCTTCCGTATCTTGGGGCAGATATGGGCCGCGACGGTCCAGGAGTTCACTCTCCCAGTGGACGAAGAATGGCTTGTTCTCCTCGGCCAGCGCGTGTTCCAGCTTCTCTGCGGGGTGCAGGATGTTCCGTTCCAGCCAAGTGATGCGCTGTGTCGCCGATACGTCGAATGGCGAAACGGTGAAAGCAGTCGGCGTGATTTCGAGGACGTGGCGCTTCGACTTTCCCGATGCACTGATCCTGTCCCAAAATTCTGGAAATTTTGGATCGTTACTCAGGCGGAGAATGTTGCCGATTTCATTTCGGCAGTCTGGTCCGAATGGTTCCGGCGCATCGCTTTCAGGTGGTCGGCCCACTTCCCCAGTGCCTCGCGCTTCTCGTCGGCGTACGAGTAGACATTGTAGATAGCGGCCACGCCTGAGACCACACCCGTCTTGTGGTTCAACAGTGCTTCTGTGACCGGCTGGGGGACGCCCAGCATGGCCATGTTGGTAGACATCGTGCGCCGCAGATCGTGGATGATCCAAGGTGCCGTATCTGCGGGCAGCGCCTTGTCGAGCCGATCCTTCAGGCGACCGAACCCAGAGACCGGCGATCTGCCTGTCGTCGTGAAAACGAAATCTGATCCAAGGAACCTCGGCACCCCACGCAGAACGGCAAGCATCTCGTCTGTGATTGGTACGGTGTGCTGCCGCCCATTCTTGGCGCGCTGCGAAGGCAGCGTCCAAAGGCGTTTCTCGATGTCGAGTTCTGACCAGCGCATCTCGGCGGCCTCGGTGCGTCTCTGGCCGCTCAGGATCAGAAACTTCATGCAGTGCCCGAAAGGATAGCCCTCGGCATCACAGGCCGCCCACAGTGCCTGCAGCTCGTCGTCGGACAGCACCCGTTCGCGTGAATTCTCTTTCGTCAGCGGCTTAAGGCCTACGATGGGAGAGCTATCGATCAATCCCCGGTTCACACACCAGCTCAGCAGGTGCTTGAGGTGCGCCAATGCTCGGTTGGCGCTGACGGGTGCGGTCACCTGGATACTGTCACAGGCTTGAACGACATCCTTCCGATGGATGTGGTCGATTGGCTTGCTGTGCAGAGTGGTGAACTTGCCCAGCAGGCGCTCCTTGTTTTTCCAGTCGCGGTTGTGAACCTTGGCGTGTTTCTCGATATACTCCGGAATCAGTTCGCCGAGCGTTGGTTTGCTCAACGCTTCGATCTTCGCGCGATCCTCGAACCGCCCTGTCTCAACCTCATAGAGAATCTGCCGAACGCGCTCGCGCGCCTCCGACAATGAGAACACACCGTACCGTCCGATGGTCAGTCGCCGCATCTTCCCGTTCAGGCGTTTGTGGAGGCAGAAGGTTTTGGTCCCGGAAGTGCTCACTCTCAGAACGAGGCCCGGCATCAGCTCATCGCGGAAATCGAGGCGCTTCGCTGGGTCTGGCTTTTGGTTCTCGATGAATTTTGCAGTCAGTTTCCGTTTCATGAGCCCACGATAAGACGGACGATCTCGCTTCGTCAGGGACAATCCTAGATCGTTTGCAGGGAACTGGAGCGCGCCGACGAGGATTGAGAAAGCAGTGATATCGCACGGTCCTGCGGGTATCGCTCGGGTAGCAATTGGCATGTGCTTGAACGTTTTGGCGTGAGAGGTGTCGATGCAACGTGCGAAGCATGAAGCTCAACGATACCAACGGTCTATGGGGCTAATTGGGTAGGTATGAGGCGCCTTGATCGGATCATCAGGAAGAATCATAATCCGCGTGTCGGGGGTTCAAGTCCCTCTCCCGCTACCAATTTTTCCAATGAGTTAAGTGACAATATCAACTGCTTCGGGCAGCAACTGTTCGTTTTAGGTAACAGTGTAGGTAACACGCCCACGTATCATCGAAAATTCTCGTTGGGTGTCGGCATTTGGGCCGAGGTCCAACTATCTGCTGATCTCCAATACCAACTCGTCAGATCGCTGAAACCCGCTGATCAAAAGTTTGTATTACTACGATCTCATGGCTTCTCATGGAAAACCATAATATATTGATATTCATGGAGAAATAGACAATTATTGGAGCATTGTTGAACATCGATACGCCCCCATACGCGCGCGATTTGAGAGCCTAAGATGAGCCTAACGGACCTACAGATCAAAAAGCTGAAGGCCCCAAAAGAGCGGTCAGAAAACTTATTTCGATGACCGTTTGAAGGGGTTCGGCGTGCGCGTCTCGCAAGGCGGCACGAAATCCTTCGTGGTGCTCTATGGCCCCAGTCGGAAGCGTAAGACCATTGGCCGATATCCGGACTTGTCGCTTTCCGAAGCCCGGATCATAGCCAAACGCGCCCAGGCCGAGATTGCATTGGATGATGATGCACCCAAAGAACTGCGGTCCTCAGTCACATTCATCGAGGCGCGTGATGCGTTCCTGCGCGACTCCGAAGAACGCACCAGGCCGCGAACGGTGGAGGAGTACCGTCGGCTCCTGATCCGTCACTTCAAGATTGAGAAGCCACTTGGCGAGATCAGGCGTCCGGATATCCTCAAGCCGCTCGATAAGCTCAGACGGACACCATCGGAGCAGAAACATGCGTTTGTCGCGGTGCGGACCATGATGAACTGGTGTCGAAAGCGTGGGCTCATCGAGACATCTCCCGTTCCGCCGATGACGCACAAGAGCAAGGCACGGAGCCGCATTCTCAACGACGATGAGTTGAGAGAGGTCTGGCGGCGCGCCGACGCATATGGCTATCCTTACGGCCCAATCATGCAATTGCTCATCCTCACTGGCCAGCGAAGAGGTGAGATCGCCGCGTTGCGTCACAGCTGGATTCGCGACGGCGCAATCCATTTCCCGTCTGGTATCACCAAGAATGGTAGGGAACACACACTACCAATTTGCCCCAAGACGCAGGCCCTGATTGCCGGGCTTCCAGAGATCGGAGATATGCTCTTCCCGTCGCGATTATCGGATGAGAAGCCGTTCAATGGGTGGTCCAAGTGCAAACGCACATTTGACCAGGAACTATCGTTCTCAGACTACACCTTGCACGACCTGCGACGCACGTTCAGTTCAAACATGGCGCGCCTGGGCACTCCGATCCACATCACCGAGAAACTGCTCAATCATGTTTCCGGGACACTCAGTGGCGTAGCCGCTGTCTATAATCGATATTCCTATCTGGAGGAGATGCGGACCGCGATTGAACGTCATGAACGAGATGTCGCTCGCCTTGTCGGTGAGCAAGTAGACGACAACGTAGTGACATCATACTGAAAATCCACGTGTCGGTGGTTCGAGACCGCCCCGCATATGGCGAACAGGTGCTGGCACCCGAACTCAGATCTGGCCATGTGGTGGTGATGGACAGCCTGCCATCTCAAAATGTCGGCAGTATTCGGGAGGCCATCGAGCAGACTGTCTCGCGGCCTTCACGCCGGACGAGTGCAGAAATCACTTCTAGGCCGCTGGATATGAACCCGAGCAAACCGCATCTGCTCTAGGTGTGAGGTTTCATTAGGTTGTCCATCCGGGCGGTATCCTGGAAGCTGGAGTTGCGAGACTTCAGAAGAACCGGAGATGCCCGAATGAACATCCACAAGAATGCCCGCCTGACGCCCATCCGTCGAGCCGAACTCGTACGCTCAGTGCTGAATGACGGCATGTCCTTCACGGCTGTTGCGACGACCTTCGGTGTTGCGGCGAAGACAGCTGCAGAATGGGTACGCCGCTTTGTGGATGAAGGTGAGGATGGTCTGCATGACCGTTCTTCCAGACCTCGTCGCCTGTATCGTCCCACGCCTGAAAGGACCGTTCAGCACGTCATTGCGCTGCGTCGTCAGCGCATGCACGGCAAACGCATCGCCTTCGAGACAGGCGTCTCGCCAGCCACCGTCAGCCGCATCTTGAAACGCGCCGGTCTCAGTCGCATGCGGGACCTGGACCCGCCTACGTCTGTCCTGCGCTACGAGTACAGCCAACCAGGTGCCATGATCCATGTGGACATCAAGAAACTCGGGCGGTTCGAACGCACAGGACACCGCATCACCGGCGACAGAACCGGCCAGTCCAACAGTCGCGGCGTGGGCTGGGAGTATGTGCATGTGGCCATCGATGACCACAGCCGCATCGCGACATCCGACATCTTCCCCGACGAGAAGGCCGTGAGCGCAATTGCAGCACTCAGGTCGGCTGTCGCCTTCTACGAGCGCCTCGGGATCAAGGTGGAACGGATCATGTCAGATAACGGAAGTTGCTATATCTCTCATGACTTTGCTGAAGCCTGTCACGAACTCGGCCTGAAGCACGTTCGCACCAGACCCTATACGCCCCGCACCAACGGAAAGGCGGAGCGCTTCATCAAGACAGCCATATACGAATGGGCCTACGCACGCCCGTACAACACCTCCGATCAGCGCGCCGCCGATCTGCCTCTCTGGCTAAACGACTACAATTGGCATTGACCGCACGGCGGCATAAACTTCGTCCCAACAATCCAGCGGCTCAAGACAAATCGGAACAACCTGTGAAGATTGCACAGCTAGGTATTCAGTGCCATCTCTTATCAGTGTCTCGGGCACGGGCGGACACATGTTCAGGGCCTGATGAGAGCTGTTGTGACTATATTGTCTGAGCCAGCAATCGATGATGAGCCGAATATGTAGAGGAAGAAGAAGTCCGCTCATGAATTTCCAGACCGCTGAGCACTTCTCCGATGAGAATCAGGGTGGGCTGCGCATTCGATACCGCCACATGATCATTGGCCGCGGTCGCCAGGTTGGCATGCTGCCAATTTTCCCTGCGGCTTGAAATACCGGCTCCGCAGGAAAGCGGGAGGTCCGGTGACGCGCCATGCGCGATCGCCTGTCGCGCGAACGCGGTGAGACGCTCTCTGCCCATGTAGAGCGCAACAGTCGTCGACCCTGATGCGACGGTCCCCCAGTCGATCGAGGCGGTTTCACCATTGCGACCATGGCCGGATATGAAGAGAAGCTTCCTGCCAAGCGCCCGATCGGTGAGCGTCAGGCCAAGATTGGCCACAGCGGCCGACGCTGCAGTGATGCCCGGTATGATACTCACCCGAATTCCAAGCGCTCTGAGGGCGCGCACTTCCTCATAGCCCCTGCTGAAGATCGCTGGATCGCCGCCTTTCAGTCGAACGACGTGCTGCCCCTCCCGCGCCAACCGGATCATCAGGCAGTTGATGTCCTCTTGCTTGCAGGATGGATTTCCGCCCCGCTTTCCGACGGGCATCCGTCGTGCCTCACGCCGTGCAAGGTCCAGCACTTCGTCTGAAACCAGCGCGTCGAACAGGATCACGTCGGCATTCTGCAGCGCCCTTATCGCCTTGACCGTCAGCAGGTCCGGGTCGCCGGGTCCGGCACCGACCAGGGTGACATGGCCGCCCTGATCGTCGAAGTCCGGCAGACGCTCTGTTTCCTCGGCAACGCGATCTCCCGAAAGGGCGGCTTCAGCAAAGCGGGTCCACCAGGCACGGCGTCGGCTTGCTAGGGGAAAATGCGATGCTGCCTTCTTTCGCAATGATCTAGCGCGTTGTCCCCAGGCGCCAAGCTCTCTGGGCAGCATGGCCTCGATCCGGCGGCGGATGGCCTGTCCAAGAACCGGTGCCGCGCCGTCTGTCGAGATGCCAACCACCACCGGAGAGCGGTTGACGATGGACCCGAACTGAACTGTACAGAACTCTGGCTGATCGATCAGATTGATCGGCACGCCGCAGGACGAGGCCCTCGCATGGAGGCTTGCTGCCGCCGCCTTGTCTTCGATATCGGCAACGATCAGTGTGAACTGTCCAAGATCCATGGTGACCGGAACCTCTTCCAGAACCGGAATATGGTGGGCGTCAACGACGGCCTGGACTTCTTCGTTGAGTGCATCTGCAGCGAGTACAAGCTGGGCGCCGGCAGCCAGCAAGAGCTCCAGCTTCCATACGATTGCCTTCGTTCCACCGATTGCCAGCACTTGCCGCCCCTGGAGGCGCATGAAGACGGGCAATACCGACAATTCGTCTATCCGATTGGGCGTCATTTCAGACTGTCTCCGATTTCCGGGAATGCCTGAGCATCCTTCCGATTTCGCCCTGGCATGAACCGCAGCCCGTTCCCG
>Ga0070728_10001109_pt1 | contig 43827 bp, 32 predicted proteins | sample tdDd471_FD_66723 | JGI IMG/M metagenome (GOLD analysis project Ga0070728, IMG submission 66723) | Marine sediment microbial communities from the Atlantic coast under amendment with organic carbon and nitrate - tdDd47.1 | ecosystem: Environmental > Aquatic > Marine > Coastal > Sediment | place... | reverse complement strand
CGATCAGTCGCAGCAGCTTCGCGAGTTACTGCAGAGGGCTGTCGCCATCGTGAGACGTGTGTTATCTTCGGGTCCCAAAGCCAGAACCAATCCAGGTCGCTAACCCGCAAAGGATCCATTACAGTGCGCGTCATTCTTGTCGTCGAACGGAAACATCTGTTCCCCGGTCTCAGCCCCCAGGGCTTCCTGCCCACCGATGCCGTCGACATCGACCGGGTCGCGGATCGGCTCTTCTTCGCCGAGCGCGACTACATGGAGCAAAACTCCCATTACAAGCAGATCATCCCCTATTTGGTGCTGCGCCGCGGCCGGGGGAACGACGCCCGCGTTCTGTGTTACCAGCGCCGAGCCAAGCACACTGAGCAACGTCTGGGCGGCCTGTGGTCCGTAGGCTTCGGTGGCCACATCGAGCCTCTGGACCGGAATGAGGCTAGCGCCACGACCGGCGGTATGATCATGGCCACCGCTCTGCGCGAATTGCAGGAAGAAACGGGCCTCGAGCCAGGGGCCTCGGCCCTTCAGCTGGCCGGATACCTCAACTCGGACAGCGAAGATGTTTCCAGCGTCCACTTCGGCATCGTCTTCACGGTGAATCTGGATGAGTTCCCGGGCAGTGACAGTGAACTCATGGAGCTGGTCAGCGCCCAGGCCGAACCGCACCAGGCCCGCTGGATCACAGTGGCGCAGCTACCGGCAATGGTCGAACCGGAACGGGGTCCGGACGGAGGTTCGTTCGAGGATTGGTCGCGGATCGCAGTGGCGGGGATTTTCGGCTAGCCGGTCTTGACGCCTGCCAACTCGATGACCATGGCGCGGCCGCGGTGTCCCACCGACTCGCGCAGATCGACCTCGCACTCCACGGCGTGCTCCAATTCGACTCCCGGGAACTGGGTCTTCAGTTCGGCCAGGTCGTGCAGCCATTCGCGGCGGGGTGGGCCACCTGATTCTCGACCGAACTGGGCCTTGGCGAAGGAATTGAACAGCAGCATACCGCCGGGTTTGAGGCAGTCGGCGACTCGGCGATGGATCGCCGGCATGTCCGCCGGGTCCAGGTGGGCGAAACAGAGGACCACGAAATCCCACAGTTCCTCATCCCAGGGATGAGCGACGATATCCGCCGGATGATAGACTATCGAGACACCACGGCGCTGGGCCAGTTCCAGGGCTTTGCGACGACCCACGACGCTGCTGTCTACCGCGACCACGGTGTGGCCCAGGCCGGCGGCAAACACCGCGTTGCGACCCTCTCCCTCGGCCAGGAAGAGGCCCCGGCCAGTATCCAGCCGCGGTAGCTGGTCGGCTACGAAATAGTTGGGTTCGGTGCCGTAAAAGAATCGTTCGTGATCGTAGCGTTCGTCCCAGCGGTTCAAGGCAGTGCCCTTCCATCCTGAATCTTGTCATTGTTTGCGCAACCGGTAAGGTAAATTGCTGGCAATGATCCCGCCACGGTGGTAGGGTGCGCGGGAACTGTTCTCGGCTGTCGTTCACGGGCTGTTACAGGCTCGAATACCCCCAGCAAGGAGTCGGTACCCATGATCAACAAGATCGGCATTGTCGGCGGCGGTAACATCGGTGGCGTCCTCGTTTCCGAGATCGTCTCTCGTCGCCTGGCCCGGAATATCGGGCTGGTCGATATCGCCCCTCCGGAGTTCGCCAAGGGCAAGTGTCTGGATATCGCGGCGGCGACACCGGTCTACGGCCGAGATATCAATCTCGTAGGCAGCAAGACCTACGAAGTTCTCGAAGGCGCCGACTTCGTGATCAACACCGCGGGTGTCCCTCGCAAGCGGAATCCCGACGGCTCGTTCCCGTCGCGCGAGGAACTGCTGGCCACGAACCTGAAGATCACCGATTTCGTGGCTGCGGGGATCAAGAAATTCGCACCCAATGCGTTCGTCATCTCCATCGCCAACCCCCTGGACGCCATCGTCTACCGGCTCTTCAAGAAGTTGAAGGCCAAGCCTCACAAGATCATGGGCATGGCCGGGGTGCTGGACAGCGCCCGGTACAAGTACTTCGTGGCCGAAGAGGCCGGCGTCTCGGTGGAGAACGTCGAAGCCGTTGTACTCGGTGGACACGGTGACACGATGGTGCCCATCCGTAGCGCCTGCCGGATCTACGGATTGCCGGTGGAGCAATTCGTCAAGAAAGCGGCACTGGCCAAGATTGAAAAACGCACCCGCGGCGCCGGCGGAGAAGTGGTCGGTTTGCTGGGAAGCGGCTCGGCCTTCGTGAGCCCGGCGATCAGCGCTTTGGAGATGGTCGAGGCCATCGCCTTCGACAAGAAGAAGATCATTCCGGTAGCTGCATACCTCCAGGGCGAGTACGGGGTCAAGGGCCTGTTCGTGGGCGTGCCCGTGGTACTGGGCAAAGATGGTGTCGAACAGATCATCAAGATCAAGCTGACACCTGATGAGAAGAAGGCTTTCAAGAACTCGGTCAACGCGGTGAAGAAAACCTGCGCCGAGGTGGACAAAGCCAAGTAGTCCTGATCGGAATCAAGCACAGAGAAAACCGCCGGCTTCGAGCCGGCGGTTTTTTCGGTGCAACATCCGCCGCGGATTCAACGGACCAGAGTCATGCGCCCCGTCAACGCGAATCCCGCCGTTTCCAGCCGATAGAAATACATCCCGGAAGGCTGTGACCGGCCGGCATCGTCCCGGCCCAACCAGTTGGTGGCGTGAGTACCGGCTCCCATCTCGACCTCGGTGAGCAGCGATCTTATCTGGTGACCGGCCAGATCATACACTGACAACGAGACCGCTGCCGGCAGATCCAGCTCCCAGGAAATCCGGGTTGCCGGATTGAAGGGGTTCGGAACTGCCGGCAGTAACCGCACACCAGGAGCCGAGATCTCGGGAATCTGCGCGACGTCGATGTAGAAGTCGGGATCCATCAACCTCAGCGTGAAGTCGGCCAGGCGCGGACCTACCGTCAGATTCGCATGCTCGTTGGGATGGTCGTCATTGGTGGCCGCAACCCGGAACTCCTCACGTAGCATGTTGCTCTCCGGATCACCCTCCACCTCGGGATAGGCCAGTTCGGAGAACAGGTCAAAAAAAGCGATATTCGGATGTCCGTTGAGGAACTCGGGACTCTGCAACCAGCGATAGAAGGCGCGGGCACGGGCCGCTTTCTCCGGGGTCGTTTTCTCGGGTCGACGCGGCGGACCCGAGATGAGCACGAACAACTTGTCGGGGAACGTGTCCAGCACGCTGCGGATCTCGAGGTACTGCGCCCTGTACTGATCCAACTGCTGGTCGGATTCGATATCACCGGTGGAGTGATCGTTCTTGATCATGATCACGTCATGGCGACCGAGCAGCGAGTCGCGAAACACAGGAGCCTCTACGAAGATCTCGTGGTAGCCCGCGGGCCGGATATTGTTGGCCTCGATTCCGTAGGACCAGTCGGAATACACCAGGCTGTCCGGCAATATCAACCCCGTGTAGACGTTGTTGCTGTGGTAGTCGTGATCCCAGAACCGGATCTCGGTCCCGGCGACCTCGTTGTGCCATTGAATGAGGCTCCGGTAGCCGCTGTCGCGGAGCATGTAGCGCCCGGTGGAGTGATGCAGAAAGACGACATTGTAGCCCGGAACAGCACGGCGCATGACTCGAATCGGGGACTCCAGGCCGGTGGCGTCGGCCTGCCCATTCTCCCACGCCGTCACCACGACGGTGTACTGGCCTTCCCCCAGGTAGTGGTGCCGCAATCCTTGAATTGTCGGGGCCATGACTCGCCGAGAACCATCTCCCAGATCCACCGTTACCGAATCGAACTCGCTGTGGGCCAACTCCCAGGTGATATCGACCCGATCGAATGCGTAAATACCTTCATCGGGAAAGCAACTGATCTCGTTCACCGAATCGGCCTGAGCTTCGAGAGGTGACAGGAGGGCAATGACACTTAAAAGCGTCCACAGGAATGTCTTAAGCATTCTACCACGCTCCGTGAAATGACTACGGGCTGCAGCCCGCTGGGCGACTGACGAGGGTTCTATTGTAACACATATACAGGAGTGATTTTAACCGTTTTGCAAATTATCCGCAATTGTCACAATCGCGTGATTTATAAGCATTTGAGCGCATCGCCTCGATATGGTACAATAAGATGTTGTCAAAAATTCGGCGTCAATCGCCCAACTTAGGCCCGTTTGCCGTCACGCGGCATCGCACCCCACTTTCGCGGAGGCTGTCCCATGTCCCGGATCCGCTCGTTCGCCATCGCAGTACTGGCTCTTACGCTTCTGGCCACCCTGCCTGCCCTGGGCGCCGAAGAGCACCACGCCCTGGTCCAGGTCTGGGTGGATTCTCCCGCCTCCGCAGACTTCATCAAGGCCAACCAGGCCCAGCTGGACATCGTCTACAGCAAGCCCGGCTATTTCGTGCACGTGGCAGCCCAGTCCAAGGATCTGGAGTTCCTCCAGAACTCCGGACTGCGACTCGACATTCTGCAGCGGGATATGGAAGTTCACTACGCGTCCAAGAATCGGGATCCCGACTTCGGCGTATACCACACTCTCAGCGAGAACATCGCGTTCCAGGATAGCCTGCGACAGCTCTATCCTCACGTCGTGAGCGAGAAGTGGTCCATTGGCCAGAGTATCGAAGGACGCGACCTGTGGGCGTTTCGCGTTTCGGCCAATCCCGACGTGGACGAGGACGAACCGGAGATCTTCATCGACGGCATGCACCACTGCCGGGAGATCATGGCTTCGGAGTTCTGTATCATGTTCGCCGAGTACCTGGCCCAGAACTACGGGGTCGACCCCGAGATCACCTGGCTGCTGGACCACCGGGAAGTCTACATCCTGCCCATCGTCAACCCCGACGGCCTGGCCTACAACGAGCTGACCGATCCGAACGGCGGAGGCATGTGGCGCAAGAACCGCCGCAACAATGGCGACGGTACCTATGGCGTGGACCCGAATCGCAATTATCCCTACGAGTGGGGCTACGACAACATCGGCAGCAGCCCGTACACCGACGATCCCACTTACCGGGGACCGTCACCGGCCAGCGAGCCCGAAGTCCAGGCCATGATCAGCTTCATAAACAGCCGCCAATTCCGCACCCACAACACCGTGCATTGCTACGGCAATCTGACCCTGTATCCCTGGGGCTACGTACCGACCCCCACCCCCGACAGCGACATCTTCATCCACATGGGCGACGAGATGGTGAAATACAACGGCTACGTCCCGGGTCAGCCCGCGGACGCCATCCATTACGACGTCAACGGCGGCACTATCGACTGGGCCTACGGAGCCACCGATGAGCACGACCTGATCTACAGCTTCTCCAACGAGATCGGCAACGGCGGCGACGGCTTCTGGCCCGAGCAACACCGGCGCGGGCCCCTGTTCCAGGAAAACATCTGGCCCAATATCTACCTGATCCGGGTCGCGGGGGCTTTCGTGGACGTGCACTCACCGGTGGTCACCGGCCCGGCCAAGAGCATCGAGCCGGGCCAGGCCGGCACCCTGAATCTGACCGTGGAGAACCAGTCGGTATACGCCAGCGCCCTGAACGTGTCGCTGACCCTGCGCTCCGATGATCCGTGGGTGCAGTTCGAAGACGCTGAGCGCATTGTGGGCGATCTGGCGATCATGACCGAGACCGACTTGTCGGCCGACCCCATTCCCTTTTCTGTCGACGCAGCCTGTCCCGACGGCCACCTGGTGAATTTCTCCGTCACGGTCGCCATGGAGGACGGGGATCTGACCTACGATCTGGCCTTCATGGTCGGTAGTCCCAACGTCATCTTCGCCGACAACATGGAGAGCGGTTCCGGCAACTGGACCCGCACCGGAGATTGGGGGCTAACCGGCAATCACTTCCACTCGCCCTTCTCGAGTCTGACCGACTCGCCTTCGGGAAACTACGACGACTACGGCTCGTCGAGCGCGACGCTGACCGACAGCTACCCCGCCACCGGTCTGAGTTTCTGGCACCGCTACGATATCGAGGAAGGCTACGACTACGGCCGGGTGCAGGTGTCCGCGGATGGCGGCCCCTGGTCCACCGTCAGGTCTTTCGACGGATTCCAGAACGCCTTCGAGCAGGTCGATGTCGACCTATCCGAGTTCGCGGGCAGTGAGCTTCAGATCCGATTCATGCTCGAGACCGATTCCTGGGTCACCGAGGATGGCTGGTACATCGACGACGTGACCCTCATCGGCGCCGGCACCGACAACGTGGCCCCGGACACACCGATCGCCCTGAGTCCCGGCCCCGGCGAGCTGACGTTCCCGTGGCTGGACTTGACGGTGGCCAACAGCGTCGATCCCGAAGGTGCGCCGGTGGTCTACGGCTTCCGGATTTACGCCGACGAGCTGTGCACCGACCTGGTGGCCGCGGTGGACGACCTGCCCGAGGGTGAGAACGGCGAGACTTCGTGGTACGTCACCGGTTTGCTGGAGATGGAAACCAACTACTGGTGGCGGGCCTATGCCGGCGACGGAGAAGTACGCAGCGCACTGAGCGAGCCCATCGGCTGGACCACGACCAACTACACCCCCGTCGGCGATCTGGTCATCACCGCACCGCAGCTGCAGATCCTCGGCAATGTCTCGGGCAATGGCGCTCGCCTGCAGTTGAGTCTGCCGGGGAACACCGACGTCAAGCTGGACATCTACGACGCCCGCGGCGCCCGTGTTCGCCGGCTCCACTCCGGCGTCCTGGAGGGCGGCACCCGTACCCTGGTTTGGGACGGCAGAGACAGCTACGGCCGCAGCGCCGCCAGTGGCGTCTACTTCGTCCGTGTGCAGGCGGGACAGAAAGCTCTCACGGGCCGGGTCGTGCTGGTACGGTAGGCGCGGCTAGAATCTATTCGGATTCGATTTGGGGGTGGCGACGAGCCACCCCCAAAATGTTGGGTAATAGCTGTCCGACATTGTTGCCTTGGAACGGATCGTCGGCAGGCAAACCCGAATGCTGTACCCACAGCCTGGCGGGGGCGTTGCCCTCCAGATGCTGGGCAGCAACCAGGCCCAGGGGGAGTTCCAGCAGTATCTCGTTGAACTCGGCCATGGAGCGGGGCGTGCCGCAATAGATGAGCAATGCCCGTCCCTGCCAGTCCTCCCCCAGAGCCGCCTCTTGCCAGCGTTCGTCCGAGGGTTGCCAGCGATTCTCTCCTGAACGCTTGATGAGCCGCAGGTTCTGGACCACGGTGTGGTAACGGGCGGTGACTCCGGCCAGGGGCTCCTCGTCCAGGTCGAAGATACGGAAGGGAGGATCCGTCGGATCGACGGGATTCAGGGCCAGGGCCGACAGATAATCGTTGGCCGAGGGGTTGGCCATACGTCCGGCGACCTTGCAATAGCCCACGTGGGTACGCCGATCGGCCTGGTACATGCCGGCGTTAACCGCCGCCACCAGACCGAAGTCCTCGCACCAGCTGCGAACCGTACGGCTGCGGTCCTCCAGACCCCGGTCGCGGGCCAGAACTCGCAGATCCCATAAACCCGGATCCACCCGCAGAACGATCAGATCGCCCTCGGCTGCAGCCTCACGAGCCGCCGTGGAGAATCGGGCCAGCTCCAGGCCCGGCTCCAGTTCACGCCAAGACCCACCGTGCTGGGCTCCGGCCAAACCGTACACTCCGAGCAACAAGAGAATGCTAGCCGATATCAAGAGCTTCATCACGGTCGATCCTCTTTCCTTACCAGGGATGCCAACCCCAGCCAGGATACCATCGATTGGCAATCATGTAGAACAAGATGGTATCGATCATCAGGTGCAGGATCACGATATAGAACAGCGAAGCGGTCTTGCGGTAGGTGTAGCCCTGGATCAGCGCAAAGGCGTAGATCACCACCGGCCCCCAGCCCACGAAGGCCATCTCGTGCAGGAAACTGGTGAAGAACACGGCCTGAGCCAGGTTGGCCTCGCCGAACCGGAAATGCCGGCGCAACAACACGAAGACGAAATTGATGAAGGCCAGCTCATCCCAGACACCTACAAAATTGCAGCCCCAGAACAGCCTCCAAAGGGCCTCGGTACGGTCGCCTTCCAGGGGCAGCGGCCAGCTGCGGTGCAAGGTCGGCGTCAGCACGGTGAAGTACAGCCACATGAAGCCGAAGGCCAACACGAAACCCAGGGGCAACCAGAGCCACATCTTCAACGACCAGCGACCCTGAAACCAGCTGTAATCCAAGGGCTCGCCCAGCCAGTGGCGGGCCAGCAAAGCCGGTACGACCAGGACGCCGAAACCCAGAGCGATGGCCAGCTCCGCGACGTGGGCGTTGCCGGTGTCGCCGTCGATGCGGGTGAAGAACAGGACCACGATCAGGTATGCCAGCAGAACCGTCGTCTTCCACCAGGTGGCCGGCTCTTGACGCTTGGCCACGAGAATGCCGGCCAGCACCAGCGGCCAACCCAGCCAGTGCCAGGCAATGCCGGGAATCACCTCACCGTGGGACTTGAGTCCGACGATCAACACCATGGCCGCAGCCATCAGCCAAAGACTCGTGCGCTTGCCCGTTGTCACTTCAGTCATGCCTGCCGGAGTCCTTCACGTTGTCGCCGTCGAGTTCCTCATCCAGGGCGTTGGTGCCGACATTTCCGAGCACATGCCTGTCGAACCAACTCAGCAACTGGTTGTAATAAAATACCTGGTTGAGCGGACTGCGAATACCGTGCCCTTCGTGGGTGAAACGGATGAACCGCGCCGGCACCTGCAAGGCCTGCAAGGACGAGAACCAGATCTCCCCGCCGGCGATCAGACAACGATAGTCCCGCAGGCCCTGACTGATCAACGTCGGCGTCGTGACCCGGTTCACCCGTTCGAACGGCGAGTTTTTCTCGTACACTTCACGGGCACCGGACTCCCAAGGCCGACCGCCGAACTCGTACTCGGGAAACCATTTCTCGTCGGTGGTGCCCCAGAAGGAGACAGGGTCTGGATACATGCGGTCAACGGCCGCAGCCCGGAACCGCCGGGTCTGGGTCGTCAGCTCTGCCGCCAGATGGCCCCCGTAACTCCCGCCCATGACCGCTATCCGCTGCGGATCGGCCCAGCCCCTCTCGACCGCATGGTCTACACAGGCCAGCACGTCACGAGCGGGTTGATCCACCCAGTCGCCCCGGATCGAGGCCTGAAAATCGAAGCCGTAGCCGGTACTACCGGCGGGGTTGGCGGCGATCACACCAAAACCGAATGAGGGCAAGATGTGGAACTCGGGCAGGAAGTATCCGCCGTACATCCATTCGGGCCCTCCGTGGATGCTCAGCACCAGAGGCACTTGCTGGTTCGGTGCCAGATCCGCCGGCAGAAACACCCAGCCGTCGATGGTGCGACCGTCGACCTCCACCGTGAACGGCTCGGGCTCGCTGAGACCCACCCTACGGCGCCATTCGGCATTGGGGTCGATCAGCAGTTCCGCAGCCTGCGGGGCCGGCCGAGCCTTGCCCAGATCGAAGGTGAAGATCCCTCCGGAAAGAGTCTGGCTCGCCCCCGCCAGGACAACCCGCTCCCCGACGACCTGCAGCGACCAGAAATCAAAGCCTCCACTGGTCAGGAACTCCTGCCGCGCGCCCTCGATCCTCACCAGGTCCAGACACCCCCGCCGGGATCCCAGAATGTAAAATCGCCCGTCGGCCACCGCGTAGCGCCACCAGAAATTGTCGAAGCCGGTGCCGTGTTCGGCCAGCAAGCTGGTGTCACCAGCGTCGGGATCCATGATCGCCAGAGTGCGGGGACCGCTTTCCCAGATGGGGTCCTCGCTGCGCATCCAGGCGACGGTGCCGTCTGGCAACCAGGTGGGATTGGCGTCCAGACCAGGGTTGTCGGTCACGCGGCGCAGACCCGCGCCATCCCGGCCGATCAGCCACAGATCGCAATTCAAATTCCAGCCCAGATCTGGCCGGGCTTTGGCCTCGAACACCAGTCGCCGGCTGTCCGGAGACCAAGCCAGCGAGCGCACGTCCAATTCCTCGTCGAACAACCTGGTCGTCTCTCCGTCGGCCACGTTCAGGACATGGATTTGGCGCAAACGCCCCTCACGGTAACCGGCATCCAGGTGCCGATAACCCAGATCGTCGGCCACTATGTAACGGTCGGGAAGGCCCTCGTAAGGGCCGACCTGCTCCGAAGCGATCCAGGCCAGGGTCGCCCCGTCGGGAGACCAGCGAGGAGCCGCGAAGTTGCCGGCACCCCGGCTGATTCGGCGCCGGTCGCCCCCCTCGGGATCCATCAGCCACAGCTCGGTGCCGTGGTCGGTAGCCCTCAGATAGGCAATGGCCTGCCCGTCGGGGCGCCAGGTAGCGGAGTGGGACCGGTCCGCGGGCGTGAAGATCACCCGATCTTTGCCAGAACCCAGATCCCGGCGAAAGAGGGACGTTTGATAGCCCTCGGCCTCGCGATCCCAGGTGCCGATCGAATACAGCAGAAAACGGCCGTCAGGGGACAGCTCCCCCATCGTCACCGTTTTCAACTCCAGGATATCCTCGGGGACCATGGCCGCCACCGGTGCCCCGGCAATGCCGAGCAGCCAGACTACCCCTACCGTCCAGATGTATTTGCGCAGCATCAGCCTGCTTGGTCTCATTGCACCGGCTCCAGCTTGAAAAGGAAGAACACCGCGATGGCATAATAGACGAGGACCATCCCGATCTTGGCCAACCAGAACTCCAGGGGCGTGAACTCACCGAGTAACAGCAAGGTCGACGTCTGACTGCCAAAGAAGATTGCCGCCGCCACTATGAGCAACACCCTGCTGTTGGGCACCTTCAGATCCGCCCGACAAGCCGGGCAAACTAACCCCCAGAGAGCCGTGCCCCGGCGGGCTGGAGACAGCACCCCACCCAGGGCTCGCCCCCAGCTGAAGACATGGCCGCATTGGCTGCATTTGGGGTTGTTCAAAGGTCAGTCCGTCCAGCCCGGACGGCGGGTCCGGGGCTAGTGCTGCTGGTTTCCTGTATCGCCGGGCATATCCGCAGTTGCTTCTCCCGGTAGATCCGCAAGATCCGGCAACTTCACCGGCTGCCGGTTCTGTGCCAGGTAGATCGCGGACCAGTCTTCCACGGGTTTGCCCATGAAGTTCACATTGAAGCTGACAAAACGTTCGAATGCCACTTGCAATTCGCCAGCCTGAGCACTGGGCGGCTCGATAGACGCTCCCCGAACCGCCAAAGCCCACAGGTAGGGATTGTCCGTGGTCGTGCTGCCGTCCAGCAAACCGGCCGCCAGATCAGTGGCACAGGTTCGCTGACCCAGGGTTTGCTCGGCGTGAAGCAAAAGAATGACCTCGCCCGGGTCGAGATCCCCCTCCCAGTGAGGGGCCAGCAATGTCTGCACCCGGCCCGGGTCCTGATTCGCACAGTAGGTGACGGCCAGTTCGCGGCGCAATCCCGGGTCTGGAAACTCTGCGTACAGAGCCTCTAGGACCGCCAGAGAATCGACGGCGACCGCGCCCTCCGTAGCGGCGAAATGGTCCTCCAGTTCGGCCAACAAACGGGCGAGCAGCTTTTGGGGATCACCGTCGTGGTCTGCATTCGCCAGCGAGCCCAGAGGCACGTCGGCGGTGTCCAATTCGGCAGTTGCCAGGCCTTGAGAGCCCTGACCCACCACCCGTTCGTTGGCTGCAGCCATCTGCAGGAGATTCTGGACCTGTTCGCTGTCCGGTGCCAAGCGGTAAGCCTGATCAAGATCTCGGACAGCTTCGGAGAAGCGGGACATCTGGCAGTAGAACAGAGCGCGGTTGTACAGGCCCGTGACCGAGTTGGGCTCCAGCACCAGGGCTCGGTCCATGGCCTGCTCGGCGTCGACGATGTAGCCGGCCTGGGAGTAGGCCACTCCCAAGGATCGCCAAGCCAGCGCCGACTCTTCGGCGGCCTGCACCGCCTCCTTGCAGAAGGGAATGGCTGCTTCGAATCGCTGGTCGTTGAGGTCCAGCAGTCCGATCAGCAGACTGGTACGGCCGTCAACTTGCCCGGTGGCGGTGAAAACCTCGTGGGCAGCACTCAGATCCTCACGGGCTGGCCCGAACTGCTGTCGCTGGAAGTGGATCCGGCCCCGCAGGGCCCGGCAGATCTCCGGCCGGATGTTGCGGCGCTCGGCGATATCCAGAGCCTGCACCGCTCGGTCGCCCGCGAGCTGTTTCTGGTTATCAAATACGCTCAGGTACATGAGATTCATCTGGCTGACGGCATAGGAGAACGGAGAGCCAGCCACCAGCCATCCATTGCCGAAGCTGGTGAACACGGGCAGATGAACATCGGGCACCCCCAGCACCGCCGGACTGACGGTCGTAGGTTTGATGGGATAGAAACTGCGGTAATCCTTGCCCACATAGGCCAGCGAGTAATAAATGTCCGCATCCGCGGCGCCAGCCAGTTCCGCCAGCACGCCCATGTCGTTCCAGAAACGGGACATGTGGGGAATCCGGTTGCGCAAGGTGTAGTCGGTCATGTCCCCCATGACGGTGTGGGCCGCAGCGTATTCGCCGATCGCCAACAGGGCCTGGGACTTGATCCAACGGTTGGCGAACTCCGACTTGCGGGTACTCAAACCACCGGCATAACCGCGGGTATCGAGAATCTCGAAAGGTTTCATGCGCACAGCCAGGCTCACCGCCTCGTCGTAACGACCGGCCCCGGCCAGTAGCAACCCCTTGATCAGAACCAGATCCGGCTCGCCGGGATGGTGCTCCAGACCCTCGCGAACGGCTCGCAGCCCTTCTTCCCACCGGGCCAGATCCCGCAGCGCCCAGGCCCGGGCCACCAGGATCTGGTCGTACAGTTTCCGGTCGACGGACAAGCCCTGCTCTTGACGCACCAAAGCCAGGAATCGGGCCTTCTCCAGACAGGTGAGGGCGCGCTCCAGGTCGCCCACTTCCTGGGCCAGGAATCCCCAGGCGGCCCAGGCCTCGCAGTTGGTCGGATCCAGTTCCAGCGCGCTGTCCAAAGAATCGATACTGCGCACCAGGCCCAGACCATAGAGATGGCGGATGCGGCTCGACAGACCCGCATAGTACCAACCCCGGGTCTGGCGGTTGTGGTGCTCGGCCACGCCAGTCTGGAAGTCACGCCAGTACTCGAGCTCCGCATCGGCCCGGCGGGCCAGGTCCGCGCGGTCGGCAGCACTGAGGTTCTGAAAAGCGATGAGTTGTTGCAAGAATCCCGGTGGAGCCTCGGCAGCCACGGCACTGCCGTCACTGGAGTAGGATTCGTGGCGAACGGTTTCAAGACGGTGGTTGGCGCAACCCGATACAAGCAACAGCGGCACGAGGATGCCGCTCAGTCCCCATCGGCCCATATAAAAATCCCCCTAGGTACAACACGTGCAGACCGGTATCCTGTCAGTCACCGGTGCGGTCGGTGCGTAACCGGCATCGCCCGGAACCGTCGACGCCCATGCCGGTCTAAGCATACAGATCGACAGAACCTCCATCAACTGCACCGGCCCAGGAGGCCCGCGGTGACCCGTTTGCTTCGACAGTTCGTCCTCCTGACGATGGCCGTGGCGCTGACAACGATCGTCGGTTGCGGTTCCCAGCCCGGCATCGACACCGACTCCGAAACCGCCACTCGAGTCGCCAGCCAATGGCCCACCGAAACCGGCCTGGCCCGGGAGCGGGAGCACTGCGATCCCCTGCCCGGGGAGGTCATCGGCGGCGGCTCATTCGTCTTCGCGGTGACCGACAGCGTGCTGCCCGAACGGGCGCCGGTACCTCACAACCCGGCTGAGCGGGTGGTCTTCGCCAACCTCTACGAGACACTTGTCACCGTCGATTGCCAGGGCGAGGTGCAGCCCGGTCTGGCCGACCAGTGGAGTTGCACCGAAGACAGTACCGTGTGGGTGTTTTCGATCCGCGAGGGCGCCGTGTTCTGGGATGGCACCCGGGTCACCGCCCCGGACATCAAGACTGCCTGGGCCACGAGTCAGGACTGTCCCAGCACCGACGCGAATGCATCACCCTGGTCCTGGTTCCAGCCCAAGTCACGGTCGGTCGACGCCGTGGACAACCGCCGCCTGGCCATCCACTTGCCTGAACCCCAGGCCCGCTTTCCCATGCTGCTGGCCCACCCGGCGACGGCAGTGGCCGTGCGACGCCCCGGCTGGACCTGGCCCGTGGGCACCGGGCCTTGCCGGTTGAGTGCTTCGACTCCAGAACCTCTGCCCGAACTCCGCTGCCGGCCCAATACCCACCACCCCCGGCCGCCGGTCTGGAAGCACTTGGTCTTCCACGTGCTGCCACAGCGGGACCGACGGGATCTGGCAGCCACCGACACCGATCTGCTGTTGCTTCGCAATCAGGATGAACGACGATTCTTCGCCGACGTACCGGGCTTCAGGACCGTACCTCTACCTTGGGACCGGCTGGTGTTGCTGGTCTGCCCGCCGGAGCAGAACGCCCCGGACAGTCGACGCTGGTCGGATCCCGTCGGGCAGCTGGACGTGGCCGGCGGCCTGACTGACGTGGATGCCCGTCCCTGGCCCGACCTCGTGTTTCCCGCGGGAGCCGACGGACCCTGTCCTCAGCTGACGGGCCCGGTGGCCGCCCAGCGAGCGGCCCGGCGCGACTGGCACCTGGCCGCCAAACACCTCGATGGCGACGTGCTGGCCTACCCCACCGACGATCCGGCGGCCCGGGAACTGGCCCACCGCCTGAGCGCTCTGGCTGATGCGCAGGTCCGGGCCGTAGCCCTGGTTCCCGAGGCCCTGGATTTTGCGCTGACCTGGCAAATGGCCGGCGCCTTCATCGTTTCTTTCGACCAGCAGTATCCTACGGGCTGCCTTCAACTGGCCGCTCTTCTGGGCAAGGCTGCCTGGCTGCAACGGGCAGCCCTGGACCTGCCCGATCCCGATGCACCGACCGGGGGAGGCGCCGACGACCTGGTCCAGGCTCACCGTATGACAGCCAGTGAAGATCGCGACCCGTCCCAGACCCTGCTGAGCGACGGACTGGCCCTGCCGCTGGCTCTGACGCGTCCCTGGCTGGTGGTGCGCGGCGATCTGGCGGGCATCCAGCTGACCTACGACGGGGTGCCGCTGCTCGGGGGCCTGGGCCTGGCAGCCGCGCCGAGAGTGACTCCATGAACCTGCGTGGACAGATCCTGCTGGGCTCGATCCTGTTGACGGTGCTGCCGATGGTGCTGGTCATCCAGGTCATCCGCACCCGGGTCGAGGACCGCTTTCGCGACCTGGACACCCGACGTGTGGAAGAGCAGCTGCGCATTGTGCGCAGCGACCTCGACCGGCAAGGCAATAGTCTGTCCACTCTGCTGGACGCCCTGGCCACGTACATGCATGACGACAATCGCTTCCGCCTGGCGGTGCTCGAAGGCGGTCCGGACCTACGCTCGTACCTGCTGGACTACGCTCCACGCCACATGTCGATCATGAACCTGGACATGTTGTTGATCCAGGACAGCGAAGGCAGGGTCCTCAGTTCGGGCCACTTCCGCGACGCCTATGACGCGGTGGACCCCAACCTGCCCCGCCTGCTGGGCAACGCAGCCCAGGGCCGGGCCCTGCTGACGGCCCGGGCTCCCGGTGGCTCGTTTCTGGCTCTGGCCAGGACACGCACCCTCGATCTCGGTGGCCGCACGTTCCATCTCACCGGTGGCCTGCGACTGGATCGCGACCGCTTCGCCGCCCTCATGAGCCGCGACCGTGATCTGGCCGCTGCCCTGATCTGGCCTGAGGGTTCCCTGACCAGCACCGACGTCATTGCCCAGCGGTTGGAAGGCGCCACCGCGGCCCTCGATTCGGAGTACCGTTTGCGCCGCGAGGGTTGGATCGTCCAGTCAGTGGACCTCCCCCTGATCTCCGCAGGTAGTCTGGGTTCCGCCCAGTTGCTGGTGACCCACGACCGGGCTTCCCTGGGGCGGTTGCTGAAGGAAGTGAATCTGATGATCGGGCTGATCCTGATCGTGGGGGTGGGCGCGGCGCTGTTGCTGGCGGTATTGCTGGCCGGACGCATCAGCCGCCCCCTGCGCGATCTGGCCGCCCGCACCGAAGATCTGGATCTGGATCGCCTGGATGTGGAGTTCGCCTCCACCCGCCGGGACGAAGTAGGACGATTGACGCGCCTGCTGGGCGAGATGACCGGACGTCTGCGCGCCGGCATCGCTCGTCTGCAGGACGCGGAACACCGGGCCACCCTGGGCGAGGTGGCCCGCCAGGTGAACCACGACATCCGCAACGGCATCACTCCCCTGCGCAATGTCCTGCGGCACTTGAACCAGGTGGCGGACCACGAACCGCAACAACTGGAACCGGTCTTCCGGCAACGCCAGCAAACCCTGGCTGGGGGCCTGGCCTACCTGGAGGACCTGGCGGCCCACTACGCCCGCCTGAGCCCTGGACGCCAGCCTCGGCCCTCCCGCTTGCAAGACGTCGTCGCCGGGGCAGTCGCCGCCCCGGTGAGCGTCGCCGGCGCCCGAATGATCAACAGAGTGCCCGACGATCTGCCGGCGGTGACCGCCGACCCGGTGAACCTGCGCCGCATCATCGACAACCTGCTGCGCAACGCCCTGGAGAGCCTGCCCGCCGAGGGCGGCACAGTGACCGTCACCGCGGGTGTCGAAACCGACTCCGTGCTGGATGAACCGCGTATCGTGGCCCGGGTCACCGACACGGGTTGCGGCATCGCTCCCGAGCATCTGGACGAAGTCTTCAACGATTTCTTCACCACGCGCCCAGACGGCACGGGCCTGGGTCTGAGCAATGTGCGGCGCCTGATGGGCGACTGTGGCGGCACTATCCGCGTGACCAGCGAGCCTGGCCGTGGTACCACTTTCACGTTGTCATTCCCGGCCCCCGGCAGCGAAGCGTAGAGAGCAGATTATGAGTCAGATCCTGATCATTGACGACGTGGCCGCCCTCAGGGACCAGTACGCCTACGACTTGAACCGCCTCGGTGGATTCGAAACCCGCACTGCCGGTGGTGGCGCCGAGGGGTTGCGTCTGCTGGAGGCCGAATCGATCGATTGCGTGATCCTGGATCTGGAAATGCCCGGCGTCGACGGATTCGAAGTTCTTGCGACACTCAAGCGCCAGCGCAACCAGGTGCCGATCATCGTTTACACGGGCTCCGGTAGCTACGACCGCTGCGTGCGAGCGGTGAAGCTGGGTGCCTATAGCTTCATCACCAAGGACGAGCCCTTGGAACGGGTGGTTCGCGAGGTGGAAAACGCCCTGGCCTGGGCCAGCCTGCGCAGCGAGGTGGGCCGCCTGCGGCGTCAGAGCGGCGACGATTCTCCCTTGGTCGGTGAGAGCCGGGCCGCCGTGGCCATGAAGGAGCAGATCGACCGTCTGGCTGGAATTCCCAGCCCGGTTCTGATCCTGGGCGAAAGCGGCAGTGGCAAGGAACTGGTGGCCCGCCGCCTGCATGATGCCGGCAGCCGGGCGGGCAAGACCTTCGTGGCGGTGAATTGTGCTGCGTTGCCCGACACCATGGTTGAGAGCGAACTCTTCGGCCACGAACGAGGCGCCTTCACCGGCGCCGACCGCACCCGCAAGGGGGCCTTCGAGTCCGCCGGCAACGGCACGCTTTTCCTGGACGAGATCGGTGAGCTGCCCGCCCCCGCCCAGGCCAAGCTGTTGCGGGTCCTGGAAGACGGCATCATCACCAGACTGGGTTCACACACCGGTATCCAGGTGTCCACTCGTGTTGTCGCCGCCACCAACCGCGACCTCGACGCCGAAGTGGCCACCGGCCGTTTCCGTCAGGATCTACTGTTTCGACTGAACACCCACATTGTCCAGGTGCCGCCCCTGCGCGAGCGCCTGAGTGATATTCCACTCCTTGCCGAGCACTTCCTGGGTTTGACGTGCGAGAAATTCGGCCTCCGGCCTCGCATCCTCAGCCCCGAAGCGGCCAGCCGGTTGCAGGGATACGACTGGGCCCGAAACAACATCCGGGAACTGCGTAATACCATCGAAAGGATGGTCATTGCCGGCAACGACGACCTGGTCACCGCCGACCTGGTGCCCACCGAGATCAATGCCGGCCCTACCTCGGGCCCCATCGCCAGCGGCGTGGATCCGGGATTCAGCGCGGGACGCACCCTGAAGGAGCTCAAGAGCGTGGCCGAACGTCAGATCATCCTGACGGCGCTCGAGCGCAACGACTGGCACATCACCAATACGGCCGCCCAGCTGGGGCTGGCCGATCACAGTAGCTTGTTGAAGATCATGCGCCGTCATGGTCTGAAGAAATGACAGATGACGAGGGGCCCGCAGCGGCGCCCAGGAGGGAATCATGAAATCCAAATGCAGCCGCACCGCCGCCCTGGCCGTGTACCTACTGCTGGCGCTGACCTTGACAGCGAACGCCGGCGAAGACCCCCTACCCTTTGCCGACTACCGAACCGAGAGCTGGTTCCTGCCCCAGAGTCCGGCGGTGACAGGCGGTCCGGTGGCCGGTCTGTTCAATCCAGCTGCACCGGCGATCACCGACAGAGCCGGCGGTGACTTCTGGTGGAACGACCGCAGCATTCGCTCGGGTCTGGACAACTACGGCCTGGCCTTCGGTCGCCATCTGAATTTCGCCTACCAGGCGCAGACCTTCGGCACCCGGGAAAGCAGCTACAAGATATATGATTATCAACTGGGTCTTGCCGGCGGCACCCGCGCCGGCACTTTCGGTATGAGCTACCGGTGGGCCCGTGGCGAAACCCAACGCACCCCCCGCCAGCAGACTTTCGCCGCGGGTTTCGTCTCGCGGCGGCACCTCTGGTCCACTTTCGGCGCCTCGGGCACCTGGAGCCTCGAATCGTCGGCGGCCCAGTACGTTTTCGATCTGGGCATCCGCCCCTTCGGCCGCCAGTGGTTGACGTTGTTCGCAGACTGGGCCGTGAACAACGACCACGCCTTCTTCCAGGACGGTTCCTGGGGCGCCGGTGTCGAAGTGCGTCCGGTCAGCGGCATTCATCTGGGCTTCAAAGCCCGTGAACGAGTGAACTCGAAGGATGTGGACTACTCGGTGATCCTCGGAGTGACCCTGCACGACTTGAATTTCACCGGCATGCCGGTCTACGACAATGACAACAATAGGCAGGCGACTTCCTTCCTGATCCGCACTCATCCACCATTCCCCGGGCTGCCCGTCAAGTCGCCGCTCCTGGTGGGCAAGCGCAATCTGTATGCTGCTCTCAGCCTCGAGAACAAGTACCTGACCTACCAGAAGTACCAGTTCATGGACAGCAAGCGCGTGGCCTGGCTGGATCTACTACCGGTGCTCGATGGCCTGCGCGACGACGACAACGTCAAGATCGTCGCTCTGAACCTGGCCGGCTTCAAGTGCCGCCCGTCCCTGGCCTGGGAGCTGCGTCAAAAACTGATGGAGCTGCAGCAGGCCGGCAAGGAAGTGATCATCCACGTCGATCGCGTCGATCCGATGGGATACTACCTGGTTTCAGTGGCCGATCGCATCACCATGGACCCCCAGGGCATGCTCAGCATTCCCGGTATCGGCTTGAGCCGCAGCTATCTCAAGGGCACCCTCGAGAAGCTGGGCCTAGGCTTCCAGGAGTGGCGCTACTTCAAGTACAAGAGCGCCGCCGAGACCCTCTCCCGCGACTCCATGTCCGAAGCCGATCGCGAGCAACGCCAGCGTATCGTCGACGTGATCTACGAGGAGATCCGGTCCGCGGTGACCAGCGGCCGGCAGCTCAGTGACGAGCAGTTCGACGCCCTGGTCGACGACAAGAGCATGCTCCTGCCCAGTGAGGCGGTCGCCGCCGGGCTCGTCGACGCGACGTCGCGCTGGGACCAACTGGGCAAATGGATGAGCACCGAACGCCACGCCAAACCGGCCAGCGGAGCCCTGTCGCCCCGCTTGCACCGCACCTACTGGGACGAGCAATGGAGCGAGCCGTTGCGCATTCCCGTGGTCTATGCGGTGGGCGGCTGCGATATGGACACTGGAATCAAGGGCCGTACGACCAGCGAATACCTACGCAGTCTGATCCGGGACCCCCACGTGGTGGCGGTCGTGTTGCGCGCCGACTCCCCCGGCGGCGACCCCTTGCCCAGCGACCTGGTGGCCGACGCGGTGCGTCAGCTCAATGCCGCGGGCAAACCGGTCATTGTCAGCCAGGGAGATGTGGCGGCCAGCGGCGGCTACTGGATCAGCATGGACGGCGCCGAGGTCCTGACCACCCCGGTGACGATCACCGGATCCATCGGCGTCATCGGTGGCTGGCTGTGGGACGACGGCTTCACTGGCAAGCTGGGCATCACCTCCCAGGAGGTGCACCGCGGCGCCCATGCCGACCTGTTCGCCAGCGTCGGTCTGCCTCTCTTCGGCAGTCTGCCCCGTCGAGCCATGGACGAGGACGAACTGGCTCGGGTCAAGGAAGTCATCATGACCACCTACCACGACTTCGTCAAAGCCGTGGCTACGGGTCGGAACATGTCCGAGGATGCAGTGGCCGCCATCGCCCAGGGCAGAGTCTGGATGGGCGGCGACGCCATCGACAACGGATTGTGCGACCGCTTCGGATCATTGAGTGATGCTCTGGATCTGGCCCGCGAGAAAGCAGGCATCGCCGACTGGCGCGAAGTGAAGATCACCGAGTATCCGCCGCGCCCCTGGATCCAGTGGCCGACCTTCGGCCCCCAGCTGGGCGGCATGCTGGGTCTGGAGAAGCGTGTCAACCGGGTGCTGGCCCGTCTCTACGGTCTGGACACCGCCGACGGCAACATCGTCGGCGAGATGGCGAACCTGCCCGACATCCCGGTTCCCGCGCTGGGGCTCTCGTCCCTGGAACTGGAATACCTGCGGACCGTGGGCACGTCACCGGGCCGGCCAGTGATGATGATCGGTCCGGATGTCTTACCGGAGCAGTGGCGCGAGCTGGACTAGACAGCAGCGGCGCGGCGGCGCGTTCAACCCTGCACGCCCCCGGGAAGGTTGCCCTACCAACCTTCTTGCGGGCGTGCAGGCTTCAGTGAATGACCTTGTTTGACATCCCTATTGTTGGCAGGGCAACCATCTCAAGAATAGCTGACCACAAGACTCGAGGACGCCCCGTTGCTGAAACAGAAAGTTCACAATCGTTGCAACCTGAGGCTCATCCCTGCGTGGTCAGGTAGGTGGTAGAGTTTGCATCCCCGCCTCACCTCCGCAAATACAAGGAGCAGCCCATGAAACAATGGTTCACCGGGGTCATTCTGGTCTTGGCCGTGGCTGTCGGCGCGGTCGTCGCGACCGAATCGGCCCTGGCCGTCACCGAGGCCGATGACGTCAAGAGCTTCACCCTGGACAACGGCATGAAGGTGCTGGTGCTGGAGGACCACTCCATTCCCAATGCCAATATGTATCTGTTCTGGAAAGTCGGCTCGCGCAATGAAGTGCCCGGCATTACCGGCTTGTCCCACTTCTTCGAGCACATGAACTTCAACGGCGCCAAGAAGTACGGGCCCAAGATGTTCGATCGCACGATGGAAGCGGCGGGCGGCGCCAACAACGCCTATACCAGCGAGAACGTCACCGTTTACACGAACTGGTTTCCCGCCGACGCCATGGCGACCATTTTTGAGCTGGAGGCTGACCGTATCGCCGACCTGGCCATCGACCCGGAGATGGTCGAGAGCGAGCGGGGCGTGGTCATCTCCGAGCGATCAACCGGGCTGGAGAATTCCAACTTCCGGACGCTCTGGGAAGAGGTCAAAGGAGTCGCCTTTCGGGCCCACCCCTACAGCTGGGGTGTGATCGGCCACGAATCCGATATCAACGCCTGGTCCCAGGCCGATCTCGAAGAGTACCACCGCGTTTACTACGCCCCCAACAACGCCGTAGTCGTTGTTGCCGGCGACGTAGAACTGAAACAGGTCCAGGAGCTGGCCGAGCAGTACTTCGAGCCGATCTCGGCCCAGGAGCCTCCTCGTCAGGTCGTAACCGTCGAGCCGGAGCAGAAAGGCGAGCGGCGCCTGTACGTGCAGAAGACCTCGGTGACTTCGCCCAATATCATGCTGGCCTATCACGTGCCCAACAACCGGCACGACGACTGGTATGCCATCGAGCTACTGGCCGACATCCTGGCAAGCGGACGCAGTTCACGGCTGTACAACCAGCTAGTCAGCGAGCAGCAGCTTGCCACGACCGTTTTCAGCGACCTGTCGAACTCGTTTGACCCGTTCCTGTTCGCATTCTACGCCGTGGCGGCCAGGGATGTGGATGCCGGAACCCTGGAGCAATCCCTGATCCGTGAGATCAACCGTGTGGCCGCGGAGGGCGTTACCGACGCCGAGCTCGAGAAGGTGAAGAATCGCAAACTGGTGGACTTCTACCGGACCATGGCGACCATCAACGGCACGGCCAATACCATCGGTACCTACGAGCTCTTCTTCGGCGACTACCGCAAGCTGTTCACCGCACCCGAGGATTACAGCCGGGTGACCGGAGAAGACATCCAGCGGGTGGCCGCCACCTATCTCAAGAAATCCAACCGCACCGTCGGGGTGCTGGGCGCCGAGGAGGATAGCGAATGAAACGGACCAGCAAACAGACTGTCTGTGGGGCCCTCCTGGTGCTCTTGACCTGTTGGATGACCAGCGCTGCAACTGCAGGCGACGGCTCGTTCCGGTTGCCGGAGTACAAGGCAATCACTCTCGACAACGGACTGACCCTGCTGTTGATGGAGCAGCACGAGGTGCCGTTGATCAACGTGAACATCGTCGTCAAGGGCGGTGCCCTGGCCGACGGCCCGCAGTCCGGCCTGGCGCGCGTGACGGCACAGGCCCTGATGACCGGGACCCAAACCATGGGCCGGGTCGAACTGGAGAACCAGTTCGATTTCGTGGGGGCCCGGGTGGGTTCCAGCGCCGAGAAGGAACTGAATCGATTGACTGCTTCGTTTGCGGCCAAGGATACGGAGCTGATGTTGCCGTTACTGCGCGACGTGTTGCTCGTCCCGGCATTCGACGACGAAGAGTTCGCCAAGTTGCAACGGAGATACCTGAGCGGACTGACCCAGCAGAAGGAGAGTCCGCGGGCGGTCATCGCTTCGTACTTCGATGCCCTGATGTTCCAGGGGCATCCCTACGCCGCGGCCGCCGAGGGCGACGCCCAAGCGGTGGGTGCATTCAACACGGATGATCTGCGCGGATTCCATGGTCGGGTTTATCAACCCCAGAACACGGCCGTCTGCGTGGCGGGCGACTTCAAGACCAAGGACCTGGAGAAAGCGCTACGCACCCTGTTCGGCGACTGGGCCCGAGGTGAGACGCAAGCTGCGACGCCATCTGCTCCGGTGGCTCCTACCCGGAGCCGCGTGCTCCTGGTGGACAAGGCCGACGCCCGCGAAACGACTTTCTACATCGGCGGACCGGGTGTCGCCCGGGACAATCCCGATTACGTGGGCATCCAGGTCATCAACACCATTCTGGGCGGGCGGTTCACGTCGTGGCTGAACGACGAGTTGCGGGTCAACGCGGGTCTTACCTACGGTGCCCGCAGCCGCTTCCGGATGTACGGACAGGGCGGCTCGTTCGCCATCTCGACATTCACCCGTACGCCGACGACGATCCAGGCCGTAGAACTGGCCCTGGAGACCTACGGTCGGTTGTGGGAGCAGGGTGTAGACCAGAAGACCCTGGACTCGGCCAAGGCCTATGTGAAGGGTCAGTTCCCGCCTGATTACGAAACGGCCGGTCAACTGGCCCGTCTGCTGGCCAACATGTATGTCTACGGTCTGGACAAGGGTTTCATTGACGATTTCGAGCAGAAGGTGGATGCCCTGACCCTCGAGAAAGCACAGCGCATCATCGCCCAACGCTTCCCCCGGGAGAAGTTGCAATTCGTGATGATTGGCAACGCCGCCGACATCGAAAGCGACGTGACTCGCTACGGCGAAATCAGCAAGGTGGAGATCCAGGCCAACGGGTTCGACTTCTAGTTCGAACCGCAATCCTCGCCGTCGGATAGCCCGGTCGCCTCTCAAGCGACCGGGTTTTCCTCGTTGCATGCTCGCACGATATCAGTTGGCAGCCTCACCGTGTGTTCACGCCCACGAACCTCACGTGTCCACCCGGACACAGCGCCGGGATAGTGAAGTGCCAACACTTCAGCAACCCTCTGTATAATAACATTTTATAATCTTTCTCGAAGTTCTGGCACGCGGGACACGTCCTTGCAACCTGTAGCCCAAGACGAGTCACCCACCGCCACAGCCATGAGGCACCGGCGGCCCAATCAGAACGAAGGAGCGAATCATGAGCATCCAGAAACACACCCCCCGCAAGGAGAGGCAGCTGAAGTTCGCCGAGGCCGGCATCCTGTTTGTCCTGATCCTGGCGTTGACCATTTTTGTGGGTGTACGCTATGCGTCCCGCGACCAGAATGAAACCGTGACCGAACCCGTCATCGAGCTGACCGAAGTGCAGCCGGTGGTCGAGGATGAGTCCGTCGAGAATGAGACCAGTGTTGCCGACGGAACCCGGGGCGAGACGTCGGACATCGCCGCCGGGCCCGAAACCCTGGCCGCCCAGCCCCCGCGCCTGGTGACTTACGCCGAGGCCGAGCAGGCCTACTTCGCCGGGGAATTCGCCGCAGCGGTGGACCTTTTCAACGCCTACACCGACAAGCACGACGCAAACGCCTGGGGCTACTACATGCTGGGCCTGTCCCAATGGAAAGCCGGCGAACCCTCCGACGCCGAGGAAGCCTTCCTGGCTGCCCTCGAACTCAAGCCTGACCACCTGAAGAGTCTCATCAACTACGGCCGGATCCTCATCGAGCTGGATCGTGTCGAGGAAGCCCGTGATCAGGTCGAGCTGGCCCTGGCCGCCAATCCCGAGAGCATCGAAGCAACCCGCGTTCTGGCCCGCATCTATCACAACCTGGAGCAGCTCGACGCAGCGGCTACCACCTACGAGAAGGTCTTGCGCAATCGCGAGAACGACGCCTGGGCATTGAACAATCTGGGCCTGATTCGCATCGAACAGGGACGCTACAACGACGCGCTGCCCCCCTTGGCAAAGGCCGCGAGTCTGCACAGCGACGCCCCCTGCATCCACAACAATCTGGGTGTGGCACTGGAACGAACCGGTCACTATGTGGCCGCGGCCGAAGCTTTCACCCTGGCCCTGGTTGCCGACGAGGACTACCTCAAGGCGACCGAGAGCCTGGCTCGTGTCGAGGGTCTGACCGAAGTAGAGGGCACCGTAGCAGTGGACCTGGTCGCCCTGGCCGAGAGCTTCAGCGTCGAGTCCGTCAGCGAAGTGAACCCTGACGCGGCGGCCACCGATCTGGCCGCAGCAGTCGCCGACACGGCGGCGGAAACCGGATTGACTCCGCAGTCCGGGGACATGGAAGTCGCCGCCGCCCAGCTCATCCCCAGCCCGGAGCCCACCCACCAGAACGACGTGCCCGAAGATGACGGCAGTCGAAACCGCTGAGCAGCCGGTGGGTGAGTCGAGGGGACCGCAAGGTCCCCTCGTTTCTTTATCCGCCAAGATCCATCCCGCCCAGAATCTTCGTGACGATCCCGTGTCCGCTCAGGGACCGGAAACGCGATAGAGCACCGCCCGTTCTCCCACGAATCCCATGGTAAACTCCCGCACCGGAAAATAGGACTCCCTGAACCGTGGCTCCGCATACAAGGTGCCATCGGGTATGCGCAGAAAAGTCGGCTCTGAACGGTCTGCGCCCAACTTCGGCGCCGACTCCACCAGCAACACGTAATCAGGCCGTCGCAGGAGTACATACGCGGGATCACTCTTGAAATGCAGCCGCCCGGGCTGTCGTGCGATGTGGGCGTCCACCAGTCCGAACATGTCCACGATCCGCCGCTTGGAAAAATAGCCTACAGCTCCGACATCACTGACCGCGACAATCGCTTCGGAGGGCGTGTTCTTCTCCAGCCAGCGCCCGATCCGCTCGTAACTCTGAGCCAGGTAGCTCTCGGTCTTCACCGCAGGCATCACCAGCCGCGCCACTGCCTGCTCAGTCTTGTAGATGTTGACGACCGCTGCAGCCAACACCAATCCCAACACCAACCGACTCCATAGCCGTGGCCGCGTTCCTTGCTCCAGTAACCCCGCCATTGCGGAAGCCCCAACCGCTGCAGCCGCCGCCAGCAACGGCAATACCGGCGCGTAGAACCGATAGTGATGCATCCAGTCCCCGCCAGCCAGCATCACCAGCGCCCCCTGCCCCGCACACAGCAGCAGAATCAGCCAGTAGGTCCGCGGCCGTTTCTCGACCAACAACACCGCTGCCACGAGTCCCACCAACGCCGCTCCACCTGTCTCCCGCAGGAAATCGAGACTGTAGTGAAGTCCATCGACCCAGGCCGCTGCACCGCCGGTCATCTTGAAGTAGAAGGTGTTGGTGAACGCCGCCCCGAAATAGGCCATGCGCCAGAAATAGTAGATGGCAAACAGCAGCGAGAATATGGCGAGATCGATGCGTCCCCCGGCGCCCACGCTGCCGGTCACACCTGTGCGCCTCTGCACCGCCGGCCATCGCCACACCAACATCAGGATCGCCACCGCTACTCCCTCAGGCCTGAGCAACGAAACCAACAGCAATGCCCCCAGCAGCACAACCCGCCCCACGGTCCCACGCGGCCCAGCAGCCAGCAGAACGGCCAGGGTCACCATTCCCGCATAGGCCGCCGTCTCCAGCCCCGTGACAGCATGCCGAGGCATCACCGGCGCAATGGCCAGAAAAAACGGCGCCAGCAACGCCCCCCACCATGCTTCCGGCCGCATCCGCAACGCCAAGAACCACGAACACACCACCGCCAACAGGCCTCCCAGAACCCCGACGCTCTTCATCGCCACCAGTGGGTCGAACCCCAATTTCATGGCCGCAGCACCCAGCAATACCCAGGCGAAATTCGAGTAGCCCTCCACCTTCTCGCCCTCATTGAATACCAGCCCCTGGCCCTCCACGAGATTCCGAGCATACCTCAGACTGATGAACGCATCGTCTTCGGTCCAATCCCAGTAGGAGGCGGCGTGGGCGACGAAAAGCACCGAGGCACAGGTGAGCAGCGCTACGATCAGGAGGGGGGGACGGGGCATGGGCTGGAGTCCTCTGGGTTCGGGGTTATGAGCAATCCACGAACACCCAGTCTACGACACGTTGGTTGTGCCTCGGAAATTGTTTCTGGCCTCAAATGAGCTTGATAGGCGTGACTGACGGTTGCCAACGACAGTCCGGATCCCGGTTGTCTGTGGTTTGGCCGGAGATTCAAGTGACATATTCTAAAGCCGTTGCGGGGCCGTCAGCGAGATGTAGCAATGGGTTGGTGAGCCCGTGCGGTGACCAACCGGTGTCTCCGTCGGTTCATTGTGTCCAGACAGATGTCACTCCATGGTGCCACGCCCATGGCGCCAATGAGATCGTTCTGCCTCGAGGTTGCGACGATTCAGAAGTATCTGGGGGACCCTAGAGGGAGCGATGGTGAGGTATGCTCGACACCATCAAGTCGGCAAGCCTCGATTCTGCGAAAGGAGCAATCACAACCATGTACAGGAGTTAGCGAGCAGAGATCGACAACTCTACGCGCTCTATAAGGCTAGAAACAATTTCCGAGGCACAACCTACGAGCAGCGCCAGGAGCTGGCGACCTCGTTCCAGTTGATCACCTCGGCAACCTCCCGTATCTCACCAAAATGTTCCCGCATCTGCTCCAGCAACTCACTCGCACCCGCCAGGGTCCCGTTCCTGGTCAACTGCTCCAGTTCGAAAGCAGAGGCTACGAACTGCTCGGCGCAGATATTCGAGGCTGCGCCCTTCATGGAGTGGGCTTCGATCGAGACGGCGCTCACATCGCCGGTAGCGATCAGATTGGCGATTGACTGTAGCTGTTCGGGGGCGGCCTCGATGAAGATCTCGGCAATCTCCTGCAATAGCTCTGCGTCGCCATCGAGATTGTTCATCGCTTCGGTCAGGTTCAGGACGCTCTCAACGGTAAGGGTATCTTGATACATCTCCGCATCTCCCGGATCGGATCCCCGTGGCACGGTGGTGAGCCTGACCCCCACGGCCGGCTGACACGCATGCTCACTTGGATACAATCGACCGGCCAGCAGAAAAATTGAGCCGGATTTCCGTGGGGAAACCCGGCTCCTGATCATGGCTCTGAAGCTATGTGTGCCGCTCCCGCCAGCGGTCCGCTATGTGACCGATGACTATTTGGCCGGCGCCTTCTTCGTGGTCGTCTTCTTGGCCGGCGCTTTCTTGGTTGTGGTCTTCTTGGTGGTCGCCTTCTTGGCCGGCGCCTTCTTTGTGGCCGCCTTCTTGGTCGTGGCCTTCTTGGTGGTTGCCTTCTTCGCTGGCGCCTTCTTGGTGGTGGCCTTCTTGCTCGCCGTCTTCTTGGCCGGAGCCTTCTTGGTTGCCGTCTTCTTGGCCGGAGCCTTCTTGGTTGCCTTCTTCGCGCCCTTCGGGGTTTCAGATCTGCTATCAGACGCCGCTGCTGGAGCGGCAGTGGGAGCGTTCCCCTCCTTGGGAGCCAAAGCATCAGCTATCGGCGGTTTGCTGGCCGGCTTACCGGTGGGTTTGCCGACAACGGACTCTTCGGAAGTGCGCTGAGTACGGCGACCACCCCGCCGACCACGGCTGCGACCGGGCTTTACATCTTCCCTGGGTTTGCCATCGTCCCGTGGCCGGGCCTCGTTTCCCGGTGGGGGACCCTGGCTGGGGGCCTTGGCACCGCCTCTGGACCTTGGTTTGGTGTCGCCTTTACCACCGGCTCGCGTATCGGGCTTGGCATCTGGCGTGGCCGGGTCCGGCGCTGGAGCCGATCCAGCCGCCGGCTCGGCGCCCTGGCCGTCAGCCGCACTCGCGTTTGCGTCCGTCTGCTTGGCATCACCACCGCCCCGACCTCTGGATCCTGAACGACGCCTGCGGCGGGAGGACTTGGTCGGTGAGGCGGCGGGTTCGCCCGTGGCGTCGCCACTCTTGTCGCCGCCAGTGCTGGCAGTGCCGCCGGTGCTCTTGCCCAGACCCTGGACCACCCAGGTGCCACCGGCGCGGGCATCACGTTCGACGATCAACAGGCCCAATTTGCGGGCTTCGTCCAGAAGATCACCGAAGGTTGAGTAGCCGTAGGCCCGTTCGTTGAAATCGGGCTGCTTACGGGTCATCGTGTCCTTGATCAGTGACGAGTAAAGTACGCCGCGGCTTTCCTGCAGAAGGCCCTGGGTAGTGGTGAGCAGAAAATCGAACAGCTCGCGTTTCTCGCCGGGGACGTCGGTGGCGGTGCGGCTGACTCGCCCGACGGCCTGCTTGTAGATGTCGTCGTAGAAGATGAACTCGTCGCAATTGCCGACCAACAGGTTACTGGTCGAGTTCTTCACGCCGACCCCGATGACTCGCTTGTTATTCTCCCGCAGCTTAGAAACCAGGGGCGAAAAATCCGAATCTCCTGAAACGATGACGAACGTGTTGATGTGCTCCTTGGAGTAGCACAGGTCGATGGCGTCGACGACCAGGCGGATGTCGGCGCTGTTCTTGCCGGATATGCGAGGCATGGGGATCTCGATGAGTTCGATGGCCGCCTCGTGCAGAGGGGTCATGTACTCCTTGTAGTAGTGCCAGTCGGCATAGGCACGCTTGACGACGACCTTGCCCTTCTCGAGAATTCGCTGGAGTAGCAGCTTGATGTCAAAGCGTTGACGAGCGTCGCGAGCTCCCAGGGCCACGTTGTCGAAATCGATGAACAGTGCGAGATTGGCCTCCCAATCCTGGCTCATTACGGCCTCCTTGCGCGTGCGTGCCAGATATCCGGAAAAAGGACCGGACTTTCGCACAACATAAGGCATATTATGGGGAACGTACACCGGTATCATCTGCCCCTGTCCGGAGAGGAATCAGCCATGACGGAGTCCCTGACCGCACACGAGCTGCGCCAGCTGATCGAACGGGTTTTCCAGCCCACGGCACGGGACCGCGGTCTTGCAATCATCGTTGATCTGCCGGACGACCGCTTGCCCGACAACCCGGACTGGCAGGCCCGCCGTGAGCTGGCCGCCGATTGGGCTGCCAAGCTGGACGAGGTCAAGACGGAGCTGGGCCTGCCCCAGGTCACCCTTGTCTGGTATCCCAACGTGGGTGGCAACAACGCCGACCTGCCTGCCGACGGTGTCGTGGCCGCACCCGGCACGGCGCTGCACCACGCCCGCGAGCTGGTTGGACAATCGACCACTCCTTTCGCGGAGATCTTTGCCAACCACTCCCTGGTGTTGGCCCCTACCGAACTGTCGGCCACCGCGCCCTTGAAGGTTGCCACCCGTGACAGCCTGGATGCCGACGCCGGGTTCCGGGCCGCTACCATGCCGGGATTCCTGGCGTCGATGATCCCGGCCCTACGTCTAGACTACGGTGAGATCAACCGACGGGTGAATCTGTTGAAGGAGCTGCTGGATCGGGCCGAGACCGCGGAGTTCGACTTCGCCGTCGGTGACGAACCCTATGCTCTGACCCTGGATCTGCGCCATCGCACCGGACATGCTTCGGGCGGACTGTTCCCAGACAACGGCATCGCTGGCAACCTGCCTTCGGGGGAAGCCTACATCGTGCCTTACGAGAACGAGATCGAAGGTGACCCCAGTCAATCGGCCGGGATATTGCCGGTGCAGATCGAGGATGAAGTCGTACTCTACGAGATCGCGGGTAACCGGGCAGTGAAAGTGATATCGGCTGGACCCGAGAGCTCCCGGGAAGCGAGACATATCGCCGACGAACCGGCCTATGCCAACTTGTCTGAACTGGGGCTGGGTGTGCTGGGAGACTTCGGACTACAGCCCACCGGCAGTATTCTGCTGGACGAGAAGCTGGGATTGCACATCGCGTTCGGGCGCAGCGACCATTTCGGCGGCACTGTGGGCCCAGGTGATTTCTCGAGCCCTGAAGCGGTCATTCACCTGGACCGGGTCTATATCCCCGAGACCCAGCCTCGGGTCACAGTGAATCAAGTGCGCCTGCTGGGGCCTGGCCTCGACCGGATCATCATCACCGGTGGGGTGTTTGTGGGTCTGGATTAGTCCGACGACCACTGAAGACACACAGGCGATCAGACCATCGCCCGGAGAATTGATGTCAATTTGGATCCGGATATAAAAAAGGGGGGCCGGGATCTGTCGGTGAATGACTCTCGCCCTAAGTCATTCGGACGTGTTGATCCCGGCCATGATATCGATCTACTATTTAAAACAACCAATGCTCTATTCGGTTTCACTTTAATCCACATTAAGGAAAACCGAAAGCGCCTGAACTGGAATCTACTATCTGGCAAGGGGTTTAACCCTATCCCCCTGTCGGTCCATAAAGATTTACTTATGTTAAAAAACAACAACTTACGAAGCCGGATGATATTTATCCCGATTGGGTCACAAAAACGGGTGGAGTTGAAAAAAAAACGTGGTTAATTGGGGACTAGGGCCGCGATCGCCTTCCGGGAAGGCTTTTTGAACGGTTCGTCCGCCGCGAGAGCGGCCCGAAGATTGTCCTGAATCGAAGCCTGCTGGATCGGAAAGAGACGCCATGGATTACGTCGGTCAGATCTTCAGACCTCCCAGCGAAGCCGAGAGCCTGCTGCTCCAGATCGCCGTCGGGTGTAGCCACAACAAGTGTACCTACTGCGCCATGTACCATCAGCCAGAGCAGCGCTTCCGACCCAAGGACTGGACGACGATCAGCTCGGACCTCGATGAAGCTGCCGGATTGGCCAAACAGGGCATCACCGTGCGCCGGGTATTTCTTTGCGATGGTGACGCGTTGATCCTTCCCACTGAATTCCTGGTGCGTGTGTTGACCCGGCTTCGGGAAAGAATCCCCTCCGTGCGGCGTATCGGAATCTACGGCGACGCCCGCAGCATCCTGCGCAAGAGCCCGCAGGACCTGCTGCGGCTCAAGGAACTGGGATTGGGCATCGTCTATCACGGGGCCGAAAGCGGTGACGACGCGGTGTTGACCGCCGTATGCAAAGGATCGTCCGCCGCAGAAGCCGGGCAGGCGGCGGACCGGTTGCGGGCTGCGGGCATCCGCCACTCGGTGATGGTCATGCTCGGTCTCGGCGGTCGAGAGGGCTCCCAGGCCCACGCCGAGCAAACGGCCGATCTGCTGACCCGCATGGATCCACCCTTCGTGGGTGCCTTGACCACCACCCTGGTGCCGGGTACCCCCTTGGCGGACGCCGCAGCAGCCGGCTGTTTCGAGTTGCCCGATCCCTGGCAGATGCTGGTCGAGTTGCGGACATTGGTCGCTCGCAGTCGATTCACCCGCTGCCGCTTCCACTCCAATCACGCCAGCAACTACCTCCCACTCAGCTTGAATCTGCCGGCTGATCGGGACCGGGCGTTGGCCACCCTGGACAAGGTGATAGCCGAGCGGAATCCCGGTGAGCTGAAGCCAGAAGAATGGCGGGGACTGTAGGCCCCGCGTGATGCCCGGCGGCAAAGTCGCCGGGCGACCTTGACAGAACGGGGCGGCGGAGTGGATCATCCCCGCTGGGCCCCGGGCCCGCCGACATGGCAACCAGCGCTCAGCGAAAGACATGAACCATGATCGAGGACAATGTAATTCCCATCCGCCTCCTGCTCGTCGACGACGAAGAGGATCTGGTCGTTTTCCTGGCCCACCGGCTGCGCAAGCGCGGCATCGAAGTCGACGTCGCCCAATCCGGGGCCGAGGCCTTGGCCTTGACGGACAAACGGTTTGACGTGGCCGTGGTGGATCTGAAAATGCCGGACATGGACGGCATCACGGTCATCGAGCGTTTCAAGGAGAAGCAGCCGTTTCTGGAGGCCCTCATGCTCACCGGACACGGCAGCCACGACTCGGCCTGGGAAGCCGGGCGGCTACAGGCCTTTCGTTATCTGTTGAAGCCCTACGACTTCGACGAGCTGCTGGAGATCATTCAGAATGCGGCGCGCCAGCGCCGGGAGCGGATGCGGGAAGAGTTCGACGAAAAGCTGCAGGCACTACTCACCGAACACACCTCCCCCCGCGACCTGATGGACGCCAGCGAGAAGCTTCGCCGTGAATACGAACAGAACTAGCCTGCGCACAGCCCTGATCGGGCGGGGACGCGAGCTGTCCGACGTGCTGGCCGGTCTGGCCAGCCGATCCCGGCTACTGGGTCTGGAGATCGTCGCGGTGGTCGACCTGGATGAAGGCGAGTCATCGCCGGCCCGTCAGCACGCCCGTGATATCGGCATCCCGGTAGTCTCCGCCGATATTTTGGATCTTCGGCAGCAGATGCCCCTGGGCCTGGTGGTCCAGACCGAAGACCTCTCTTCCCTACGCGACGAGTTGCACCGGATACTGCCCCGCGAAGTGTCGATCCTGGGCCCCGAGTCGGCCAGCGTCTTCGAGGGTGTCGTCCGCCTTGTGGACGAGAATCGGGCCCTGCGGGCGGACAGTCGCCGGCTGAAGGAAACCCGTTTGCGGCTGAGCCTGTTCGTGGAGACGGCGCCACTGGCAATCTACGTCAAAGACAACACTCTGCGTTACCGGCGGATGAACGATCACGCCGTGCATCTGCTGGGCATGCAGGCCGTCGAGTTCCAGGGCCAGACCGACCGCACCATCTTTCCCGGCGGTGGGGCCCGTTGGCTACAACAGGTGGAGCAAGAGACCCTGCGTACCGGCAAGACCCTCCACGCGTCGGGAATTCTACCGGTTTCGGGTCAGAGCATGCATGTCCAGGTGACCCTCTTTCCCATCATCGAGAACGGGTTGATTGAAGGTATTTACGGTCTGATCGAGGACACCACAGAACTCTACGAGAGCGAGCAGAAGCTGCACGAGGTGGACGAGCAGCTGAACGAAACCCAGAAGTATCTGCGGGAGGTCCTGGAGAACAGCCGGGACATGATCTTCCTAACCGATCCTGAGGGAAACCTGCTCTCGTTCAACAGCGGTGCCGAGAACGTGCTGGGTTACAGCCGCGACGAGGTTGTCGGCACGCCTGCTCACAACTTGTGTGCGTCGCCGGGCAGCTTCGACAAGCTTTTCTACACCGCCCTGCGCGAGGGTCATGCCGGTCGCTATGAAGCTGAGTTTCGTAGCAAGGACCGCCGAACGGTCATTTGCAACATCAGTTTGACGCTCATCGACGGACCCGATGGCAAGCCTCTGGAAGTGGTCTGCCTGTGCAGAGACATCACCACCCGATTGCGCTTGAAGAACGATCTGATCCGCTCCGAGCGATTGGCCGCGGTGGGACAGATGGCCTCGGGTGTGGCCCACGAGATCAATAATCCGCTGGCGGTCATCGACACCATCGCCGGTCTGATGGAGGAAACTCTAGCCGACGAGGGCGAATCCTTGTCGCCGCAGACCAGGGAACTGATGGCCAAGGCCATGGAGCGGCTCCATCACCAGGTAAAGCGCTGTACGAGCATCACCCATTCGCTGCTCGGTTTCGTGCGGAGCGCCCAGGGCGGCATGGTGAAGGTGAATCTGGATCAATTGCTGGAAGAGTGTTTGACGGTCCTGGGGACCGAGATCAGGCGCTCGAGGACCAGGGTAAATCGCTTCTTCACGGGTCAACTGCCCAAGTTCACTTCCGATCCCATGCTGTTGCAGCAAGTCTTCGTGAACCTCATCAAGAATGCCGTTGATGCCATGGAAGCGGCTGAAGGCCGGCCAAACCTGCTGGAGATCAGGACCAATCTGGACGAGAACCGGATCACTGTCACCATCCAGGACAACGGCGTAGGGATGGCGTCCGAAGCCCAGGAGAAGATCTTCGACCTCTTCCACACCACCAAACCCGTGGGCCAGGGCACGGGGCTGGGCCTGTCCATCGTCCACGATATCCTGTATCGGTTGGGCGGCTCGGTGAGAGTGGCCAGCGAACCGGGCGCCTGGTCCCGGTTCGTGGTCGAGCTGCCATTGAATCCACCCGAGGCCATGTTGCCGGATCCGTCATCCATGAACCTCTAGGCCGGATCAGCCGTCCAGCATGGCCAGGATCTCCCTGGTCATCTCCTCCATCAATGCAGCATCCCCGCGAGATTCCACGTTGAGGCGGATCACCGGTTCGGTGTTGCTCTTGCGCAGATTGAAGCGCCATTCGCCCATATCCAGAGAGATTCCGTCGGTGCGATCAACAGCCAGGGCCTGGGGTCCGAAACGTCTTTCGATGCGATCCAGCGCCGCATCGGGATCCTGGAGTCGGCGATTGATCTCGCCGCTCGCCGGGTAGGCCGCCTGCATGGCCTTGACCATATTCGAGAGCGGACGGCCGCCGGTGCTGATCTCCTGGATCACCAGCAGCCAGGGCAGCATGCCGCTGTCACAATAGGCAAAGTCGCGGAAATAATGATGGGCCGACATCTCGCCGCCATAAACCGCATCCTCCAGGCGCATCCGCTCCTTCATGAAAGCATGACCGGTCTTGTTCATCACCGCGCGGCCGCCGTGCTTGGTCACCATGTCCACCGTATTCCAGGTCAGGCGCGGATCGTGGATGATCGCTGCTCCGGGCTCGTTGCGCAGGCTCGCTGCCGCCAGCAGTCCCACCAGGTAGTAACCCTCGATGAAGTCACCATTCTCATCGAAGAAGAAACAGCGATCGAAGTCACCGTCCCAGGCCAGCCCCAGGTCGGCCCCGTGCTCGCGTACGGCCTCTGCCGTAGCGGACCGGTTCTCGGGCAACAGCGGATTGGGAATACCGTTGGGAAAACTTCCGTCGGGTTCATCGAACACCGGGATGATCTCGCAGGGCAGGTGACGCCCCAGAGCCGCGACCACCGGTCCGGCACAACCATTGCCGGCATTGGCCACGATTTTCAAGGGCTTGATGCTGCCAGGATCGATCTTCGCCAGCAGGCTCTGTACGTACTCGTCCAGCACGTCGCCGCTGGTGATCGAGCCCGGCCGTCCAGTCAACTCCATGTCGCAGTCAATGGCGCCGGCGCCGATCTCGTCCAGGCCACTGTCGCCGCTGATGGGTCTGGCAACCTCTCGAACCAGCTTCATGCCGTTGTGGTCCATGGGATTGTGGCTGGCAGTGACCATGATGCCACCGTCCAGTTCATGGGCGAATGTGGTGTAGTAGACCATCTCAGTGCCACATTGACCGATGTCCAGCACCTCGGTGCCCGCGTCAGTCAGACCCCGGGCCACGGCTGCACAGAGTTCCTGGCTACTGAGCCGGCAATCCCGGCCGACGACCATTTGCTTGGCGTCCAGGTAACGAGCCGTTGCCAGGCCCACCCGGTAGGCCAGGTCGATGTCCAGTTCGCCGGGAACCTTGCCCCGGATGTCATATGCCTTGAAACAAGCGGGTTTGGCGGGCTTGGCCGTCATGAATCGAGCTCCTCGGGCGCCGAAGCGGGTTTGGGTTGTATGACGAGCACTCTTTCAGTAGCATGAATCTCGACAGCTATCAAGGTGGGAGGGTCGCTGTCCAGGGTGATTTGCAATCGACTCCCCCTCATTTCCGGCTGGCGTACCTCGCAAAAACACGCCATCTTGAGCGACTGAATTTGTAGACAAGGCGCCCCGCCCGGCACACGGCACGGCGGCGGCGGCCTCCTGTCTTGATCCCCCTGAATCGGAGGTTCCCATGAAACGGCTGATCCTGACCTCTCTGGCTGTCGCCCTGTTCGCGCTTTCGCTGGGCGGCTGCGTCCAGATGCACAGCGATACCGTAATCAACGAAGACGGCTCCGGGACCGCCACCATCGACTTCTCGGTGAGCCCGGTCGTCGCCGAGGCCGCCCAGGAAATGCGCGAGCTCAACAGCGGTGACGATGACATGGAAATCCCTTCCATCGACGACATGGACAAGGGTGAGATCGAGAAGGCCGCCAAGGAACACGGCGTCAAGGTCAAGAAGTTCGAGAAGAAGGAAATCGAAGGTCGCAAGACTCTGTCCATGGAGTTCGAGTTCAAAGATCTCAAGGGCCTGTCCTTCGTCATGGGCACCACCGTGGGCGAGGACCCCAGCCAGGGCATGGGCATTGTCGAGGACAGTGACGGAAATTTCATCCTGCAGACCGTGACTTACGATTTCCCCGTGACCGAGGAAGAGCCCGAGGAAGAAGAGGCCGAGACGGCTCCCGAGGAGATGGACCCGGAGATGATGCAGAAGCAGATGGCCATCATGGGCAAGATGATGGGCGCCATGGCCGAGCTGGACGTCAAGATGACCATCACCGTCCCCGGTGACATCATCAGCAGCAACGCTCCTCTGGTCGAGGGCCGCACCTCCACCTGGACCATCAATTCCGGCAACATGATGACCGCAGGCCAGGACATGGAGCCGAATATCAAGTTCTCGAGCAAGGGATTGAAGATCAAACCCACGCAACAATAGGGCGAAACACTCCATGTAGTCGTCTTCACGGCTTGTGTTTAGATTGACGGAGGCCGGTCTCATGACCGGCCTCCGTTGCATTGCGTACCCCCGGCCTCACAGGCAAGGAGAACCGTCCCATGACCCTGAAGCAGACCCTGGCCACCCTGAAGAAAGAGGGGACGGCCCAGAACCGGAAGATCTACGGGCGACATGGTGTGACGGGCGACATGTTCGGAGTCAGCTACGCCAACCTAAAGAAGCTGGCCAAGCAGTGCGGCACCGACACCGGGCTGGCCCGTGGGCTGTGGGCCACCGGCAACCACGACGCACGCATCCTCGCCACCATGGTCGCCGACCCGGGCGACTACAAATCCGCAGAGCTTGATGCCATGGCCCGCGACCTGGGTTGCTACGTGGATACCGGCGCCTTCAGCGGCCTGGTGGCCCGCAGCCCCCACGGGCTGGCCAAGTTCAAGAAATGGCGGGACCGGAAGAACGAGTGGATTGCCACGGCCGCCTGGGACGTCCTGTCCTCCCTGGCCCTGGACATGGGTCACCCCACCGAGCTGGACGACGCCTGGTGTGCGGAACAGATCCGGATCATCAGCGAGCAGATCCACCAGCGCCCCAACCGGGTGCGCCACGCCATGAACCAGGCGCTGATCGCCATGGGTGTGCGCAACGCGAAACTGACGAAGAAGGCCCTGGCAGCGGCCAAGAAGGTCGGCAAGGTCGAGGTCGATCACGGTCAGACCAGTTGCAAGACTCCCGATGCCGCGGCTTACATCGCCAAGACCCTGACCCACCGTTCCAAGCCGAAGGCTGTCTGCGGCTGAGATGCCGGGCTCGCTGCCGCCCTAGCGGGTTCCCCGACAGATTAGCAAGGACGGTCAAGCAAGGGCCCGATCCGCGCTTTATCATTTCCTCCGTCCCGTGTCATAGTGCGCCGTGGATTCACCACGGCGGCAGCGGGACCGGAGGTAGCTCATGCGCAAGGAAACCCTGAACGACCACGCCGAACGCATGCTGCGGGTACTGGTCTTCATCCAGCAGAACCTGGATCGCACCCTGCTCCTGGACGAAGTGGCGGCGGTGGCCCATTTCTCGCCGTACCACTTTCATCGGATCTTCCGGGGCATGGTCGGCGAGTCGCTGCAGGCCCACTTGCGTCGTCTGCGTCTGGAGCGTGCGGCGGGCCAGCTTCGCTACACCGATGACAGTGTCCTGCGCATCGCCCTGGACGCCGGCTTCGAGAGTCACGCCGCTTTTTCCCGGGCCTTCAAGGCCCTGAGCGGCTGCTCGCCCACGGACTGGCGATCCGGAGCCACGGGCTGTGGACTGGCGCCGGCACCAGCGGGCGTACGCTACGGGGGCACCGCAGTCATCGACGACTTTCACCCTTTGACCGATGGAGGCGAATCCATGGAAGTACGAATCGTGAAACAGAATCCCCGGCCGGTGGCCTTCGTACGCCACATCGGGCCCTACGACCAGTGTGGCCCCGCCTGGGAGAAGCTCTGCCAGCGCCTGGGCCGAGAGGGCAAGCTGGCCGGTGGTCCGGAATTCATCGGGCTCTGCCACGACGACCCGGAGGTGACCGATCCACAGAAAATTCGCTACGACGCTTGTGTGGTGGTGGACGAGCAATACGGACCGGCGGGCGAGATCGGCGTCCAGACCATTCCGGGTGGGGACTACGCCATCACCACTCACAAGGGCCCGCTCGGCGGTCTGAAAGAGACCTACGCCAACCTGTTTGGCCAGTGGTTGCCCGGCAGTGGCCGGCGCACCCGCAACGAACCCAGCTTCGAGATCTACCTCAATGATCCCAATACCACGCCACCGGAAGATCTACTGGTGGATATCTACGTGCCGCTGGAAGGCCGGTAGGCTCTCCACCGCGTTCGCCGAGGAAACGAGGAAGGGGCCGGATCTCCGGCCCCTTCTGCAAACATCGACGTGGCGTGGAACCGGTCGTCGGTTCCCTAGGCGCCGGCGCCCTCACCGGTGAGGATCGACGGGGCCGGACGGTTCTTCAGCTCCCGGTCCATCATGAACAGGCCGGGACCGTCATTGCCCATCATGGCCAGCTTCTTGAGGATGTCATCGACCTGAGCCTCTTCCTCGACCTGTTCCGAGACATACCACTGCATCAGGTTATTCGTCGCGTGGTCCTTCTCGGTGATGGCCAGATCCGCCAGCTTGTTGATGTTCTCGGTCATGTACTTCTCGTGCTCCAGCGAGGCCTCGAACGTGTCGATGGGCGACTCCCATTCCTTGGGCGGCGCCTTCACCTCGAACAGTTCGACCCGGGCGCCGCGATCGATCATGTAGTCGAAGATCTTCATGGCGTGCTGGTGCTCTTCCTGGGCCTGCATGCGCATCCAGTGGGCGCAGCCGTCCAGGTTGATGTCCTCCAGGTAGGCCGCCATGGCCAGATAGATGTAGCTGGAGTAGTACTCCTCGTTGATCTGTCGATTGAGAGCGTCCTGCAGTTTGGTGCTGAGCATCTTGTTCGCCTCCGGGAAAGGGCTCGGGCCTGCGGTCGGACCGGTACCCTGGACCGTTCTGGGAAGGGGCCACCCGTGGCGGGTTGTCACCCCTGAGACCGCTTCTATAGAGGCATAACTTAGCTGATATGAAGATCCTGGGCCAGCGCTTTGTCCTCCCTTGGCGTCATAGGGTTGTTGGTTTATCATATAAGGACCAGAATTCAGGCCGGGCGGCCTTCTGCGATATGCAGTCGGGGCAATCCGGCCTTTGTCACGACACCGCCGCGCGGTATTATCGCCTGCACCGCGCCGCTACGGTGCACCCATATCACCTGAAACCAAAGGATCTCGGCAATGCCGAACAAGCAGATTGCGGAGTTCTCGGTCTCCCACCTGCAGATTCTCGATGAGAACGGACAGGTTGACACCAAGCTCGAGCCGAAACTCGCAGACGATCAGCTACTGACCATGTACCGCTGGATGCGCCTGGCCCGGGAATTGGACGAGCGCATGCTCAAGCTCCAGCGCCAGGGTAGACTGGGCACATTTCCGCCCAATACCGGCCAGGAAGCCATCTCCATTCCCGTGGCGCTGGCCATGCAGGAGAAGGACTGGTTCGTGGGCGCCTTCCGCGAGCTGGGTGGACGCCTGGTGCGCGGCGAACCACTGACCGCCACGCTGCATTACTACAACGGCTGGGAAGAGGGCAACATCCTGCCCGACAAGGATCTGCGTATCCTGCCGACGAGTGTCATCATCGGCACCCAGTGCCAACACGCCGTGGGTCTTGCCTACGGCAGTCGTTATCTGGGCGAAGATTCGGCCACCGTCTGCTTCATCGGCGACGGCGGCACCAGCGAAGGCGACTTCTACGAGAGCCTGAACTTCGCGGCCGTGTGGAACGTCCCCGTGGTGTTCATTATCCAGAACAACCAGTGGGCCATCTCCCACCCCCGCAGCGGCCAGACGATTTCCGAGACCCTGGCCCAGAAGGGCGTCGCCGCCGGCATTCCCTGCGCTCAGGTCGATGGCAACGATCCCCTGGCAGTCCATGTCGCGGTGAACGAGGCACTGGACCGAGCCCGCAACGGCGACGGCCCGACCCTCATCGAGGCGGTCACCTACCGCCTGATGATGCACACCACCGCCGACGATCCCAAGAAGTATCGACAGGAGGCCGAGGAAAAGGAAGCCTGGGCCAAGGAACCCCTCCTGCGCTTCCGCAAGTATCTTACGGACAAGAAGTTGTGGAACGACGAGCGGGAAGAAGGCTTGCGGTCCGAGGTCAAGGCCGAGGTAGAGGGAGCCGTCAAGGAGTTCGAGTCGCCCCAGAGCTTCGCCGCCGACGCTCCCTTCCTGCACGTCTACGGCACCGAACATGATGAGATCAAGGAGCAGCACCAGGCGTTTCTGGCGAACCAGGCCGGAGGTCAGGACTGATGGCCAAGCTAAACATGGTTCAGGCCGTCAATCTGGCCCTGCATCAGGAAATGGCCCGGGACAAGACGATCGTGGTGCTGGGCGAAGATGTGGCCGTCGACGGCGGAGTCTTCCGCTTGACCGAGGGACTGCTGAACGAATTCGGGGCCGAGCGCGTCGTCGATACCCCCCTGGCCGAATCGGGGATCATCGGCAGCTCCATCGGTATGGCCCTGGCGGGTCTGAAACCGGTTTGTGAGATGCAATTCTCGGGCTTCAGCTACCTGATGATGCACCAGTTCGAGGGTCACGCCACGCGTATGCGCAGCCGGACCCATGGTCAGCTCACGTTGCCCATGGTCATCCGCATGCCCTTCGGCGGCGGAGTGCGTGCCCTGGAGCACCACAGCGAGAGCCGGGAAGCCACCTACGCTCACCTGCCCGGGTCCAAGGTCGTCACGCCCAGCGGTCCCCGGAACGCCCGGGCCCTGTTGCTGGCGGCGATTCGCGATCCGGATCCGGTGGTCTTCATGGAGCCCAAGCATTCGTATCGTGCCTTCCGCGAAGAGGTACCCGAAGAGGAAGAGGTGCTGCCCATCGGCAAGGCCCAGGTGGTGCAGGAAGGCAACGACCTGACCCTGATCAGCTGGGGCGCCATGATGCGGCCGACTCTGAAGGCCGCGGCCGAGGTGGAGAAGAACCGCGGTGCGAGCATCGAGATCATCGATCTGCTGACCATCTCGCCCCTGGACGGCAACACTCTCGTCGAGTCGGTGAGCAAGACCGGGCGCTGCGTGGTGGTCCAGGAAGCGCCACGGAGTTACGGCGTATCGTCGGAGATCGTCGCGCGCATCAACGACAAGGCCTTCCTCTATCTGGAGGCCCCGGTCAAACGATTGACCGGCTACGACGTGGTCACCCCCTACTTCGGGCGTGAAAAGAACTACATCCCCAATGCCGCACAGGTGGTCCAGGGGATCGAAGAGACCCTAGATTTCTAGACCGGGAAATCCAGGACTGGGATTTCCAGACGCGGACCAGGGAGGCAACCGTGTTTCAATTCAAGTTACCGGATCTGGGTGAAGGCATAGCCGAGGGCGAGATCCTCAAGTGGTACGTCGAAGACGGTGGTCCCATCGTCGAGGACGAACCCCTGGTCGATGTGGAGACCGACAAGGCGGCCGTGACCATTCCCGCCCCCCGCGGCGGAACCATCGCCGCGTTGAAGGGCAAGGTGGGCGACATCATCAACGTGGGTGATGTGGTGGTGGTCATCGACGACGGCTCCGGTGACGACGCCGAAGAGGCCGTCGCCGACCAGACCTTTGCCGCACCCGACGCCGCTCCTGTCGCAGCGGTGCCCGAAGCGGTCGCACCGGCGGCCGTGCCCGGTGTCAGGCGCCCGGTACCCGCGGCCCCGGCCACCCGACGGTTGGCCCGTGAGCTGAAGATCGACATCAATCTGGTCACCGCCAGTGGTCCCGGCGGTCGGGTCACCCCCGAAGACGTACACCGGTTTGCCCAACAGGGGCCCAGTACCGCGCCGCCTGTCGCCGCCGCAGCGAGCGCCGACCATGTGCCGGCCCGGCAGGTCCAGGACGACACGGCGTTTGCCGAGTTCGCCGCCCACGCCTCGGCCACCATCCCATTCCTGGAACTCGAGCCGTTGCCCGATTTTTCGACCGAAGGTCCGGTGGAGATCGAGCCCCTGCGCTCGATCCGGCGCAAGGTGGCCCGCAAGATGGTCACCTCCATGGCCCTCGTACCCCACGTGGCCCATATGGACGAAGCGGACGTCACGGAACTGGACGCCTTCCGGGTTCGGGAGCGGGAGCGCCGCGCCGGTGCCCCGGGAAGTCGACTGACCCTGTTGGCATTCGTGATGAAGGCCGTGACGGCAGGTGTTCGGGCCGCCCCGGCGTTCAACGCCAGTCTGGATCCGTTCCGCGAAGAGATCATCTACAAGCAGTTCTACAACATGGGCTTCGCCGCCGACACGGGTCGCGGTCTGATCGTCCCGGTGGTGCGTGAGACCGATCGCAAGAGCATCATCCAGATCGCCGACGAGGTAGCCGAGAAAGCCACTCTGGCCCGGGATGGAAAGTTGCCTCCGGAGGATATGCGCGGCGGCACTTTCACCATCACGAATATCGGCCCCCTGGGCGGCACGGCTCTGATGCCCACCATCAACTATCCCGAGGTGGCGATACTGGCCATGGGCAAGATGCAGGAGAAGCCCGTGGTGCGCGATGGCGAGATCGTCATCCGCAAGATGTTGCCGCTGACCCTGGCCTTCGACCACCGGATTGCCGACGGCGCCGACGCCGCGCGATTCGTGGGTGAGCTGGTGCGCCAGCTGTCGGACCCGAACCTGTTGCTGCTCGAAACCTGATTCCGCTGAGAAACGGAGGCACCGCCACATGGTGATGGGAAGTTTGCGCGAAGAAACCCAGGTCGTGGTCATCGGCAGCGGCCCCGGCGGTTACGTGGCCGCTCTGCGCCTGGCCGATCTGGGCAAGGACGTGCTTCTGGTCGAGAAGCGGGACCGCCCGGGCGGCACCTGCCTGCTCGAAGGCTGTATCCCGTCGAAGGCCCTGATCAACGCCGTGGAGATCAAGGAAGCGGCGCTGGGCGCCGAACAGTTCGGCCTGAAGTTCACCGGCATGGAGGTCGACCCCGTTCAGCTGCGCAAG
>Ga0070728_10001103_pt1 | contig 44003 bp, 40 predicted proteins | sample tdDd471_FD_66723 | JGI IMG/M metagenome (GOLD analysis project Ga0070728, IMG submission 66723) | Marine sediment microbial communities from the Atlantic coast under amendment with organic carbon and nitrate - tdDd47.1 | ecosystem: Environmental > Aquatic > Marine > Coastal > Sediment | place... | reverse complement strand
AATCATTTTTCAGTTCATGGTAGACCTGGATTCCATCCATTCCCGGCATTACTACATCTAAAAGTACAAGGTCTGGAGGACTTGAAGATCGGACTATTTTCAGGGCGATTTCTCCACTGGTGGCTGCCTTTATGTTATAGTCATTTTCGAGGAGGGACTTCAGTATATCGAGATTTTCCGGTAAGTCATCAACGATAAGAATTGTCGCTCTTTCTTTATTCATGTGAATTTCCTTTTCATCCCGGACATAGACGCTATTATACCACAAAAAGTTTTACTAATCAAGGGAGAAAAATCGTTTTTTTCACTGAGAAAAAAAAGCTTAAATATATACTGCAAAGATAAAATTTTCATCAGCACTCCGGTCCATCAAAATGACGAACAGCCCCTGCCGGACATTGCCTGTAGCAGGATTTGCAGCTGACACATTTTTCAGGAGCAATGGCCTTTGCCCTTCCCTCTGTAAAAGAAAAAACACCCCGGGGGCAAACCTGAACACACCGGCGGCAGCCAGTACAGGATACCGCATTAACTGAAATCAAAGGACGTTTACATGATATAATGTTGTATTTTAGAAGAGGTGACCATCCGGTAAATTCATTAACCAGATAGCAGCAGCCAGCCGCGAGAACAAAGGCAGAACTGAGTGGGAAAAGCGGGTGCCCCGCCAGAAGAGCACTCACCACTCCGGCACCACCGGCTGCAAAACCGCAAAGAAGAGACCAAAGATAGATATTTTTTACAGGACGTACCGGAAAAACAGCACCATGGATCAATGAAAATAAATACAGCAAAGGAAGAAGTACCATAAATTTTGATAAATCTATAAAATTATATACCAAAGCAAGAAACAGCAATAAAATAATCGGCGAACCAATTGCCATTTCAATTCGTTGAGCCAGGCCAAAGGCCGCCAGGCGAAAAGCCTCAGACTTTTCTCCCCTCAGATATGGAATGATATCACGACATGAATGGGGGCCAAAGATTCCGGTAAAACCAGTCTCTTCATTAAGATTTTCAAGGGACACCCCGGCGGCCGCAAGCTGAGGCAGAACAATCCGTCGATGGGCCACCTTTCGCACAAGAGATGTGCATTGTATCGCTTTAATGATATCAGCAGTATTGAAATGCCCCGCCAGGGTCGAACACCAGACATTAATTCCCCTTGAATCCGCCACAAGGATCCATACCGGGAAGTCCCCTGAACTTCTAGCGAGGCGTCTCACCGTGAGGCTAAAGTTACCGGTCAAAAGGACCGGTGCATTCTCATCTGCATCATTCAAAGGATAAAGTCCTATGGGCACTGGAGAGGGAAAAAGCCGCAGAAGTGTTTCCCAAAAAAACTTCAGGTAATTGTTTTTAATATATGAAGAAGGAAGTTTACCGCTTTTATCAATGATATACTCCCCCTCATTAAACCGAAGCAGATCAACTACAATAATAAATAACGCTGAAAGGATAAAACAGTAATTCATTACTGCAATGCCGCTTTTAAAACCAGGAAGAGATACCGCCAGCACATTAAAAGACCAGACAGCAGCCCCTGACATAAGAAGCGCTTGAACATAAAAAATCTTCCGTTGAAGAAGCCCCCGTGCCATTACCAGGTCTACCAACAACCAGGTAATGATAAAACCTCCTGCAAACAAGGCAGCCATGGAACTTCCCGCAACAGAAAAAAGAGAAGCAAATGGAAGTGTTTCACGCACCAGCCCCCCTGTCAAAAAAAGAAAAGCAGCAAGAAAAGATATACTTCCTTTTATAAGCAGGTAAATTTCATCCTCCCTGATAGGATATTCTGCTAACCCGTATATCCAGAAAAAAAATTTCCTTTCTTAATTCTATTTCATATACTTTTTCTTCTTGAAATATAGACATAAACAGTGTAACAATCAAACTACTTACTCTTTAAAAGATGTTATGTTTAGTTCCCCCCGGGGGCACACATATCATCTTTGGAAATAAATACTAATAATGAAAAAACTTGAATACATATTGTTGAAATTTTCCGCAGGGAAAAACAGCGCATCCTTTTCTCAGCAGGAAACGCGTATCATTGCGGCCCTTACCCTCTTTGCACTCATGGCACTTACAATCCTGACGGGGGTTGTCTACCAGCTCTACATCAATGAGGCATGGCTCGGATTCAATGCTAATATCACCACCACAATTATGATTATCTTAATTCTTATTTATTTCCGGATATCCGGGAACCTGTCTCATTATAAAACGGCAATCACATCACTTGCCGGACTGTTCTTCCTGTATCTTGCGGCAACAGGTGGGTTTAAAAATACCGGACTGTTCTGGTGCTACATTTTTCCACCCCTGAGCTTTTATGTGCTGGGACAGCGTATCGGATTGATAATAAACTTTCTGGTGATTTCCGGATACGGGGTAATCTTTTTTCTCCCCGGTTTCCCCTTCTATATAGCCAGTTACAATCCCGCCTATCCCTTCCGTTTTATTCTTTCAATGATATTTGCAACCATTGTTGTTCTCTTTCTTGAATATTCGAGGGAACAGGCAAAACAAAAACAAATAAAACTCATTGTCGAACTCAAGGCCGCCCTGGCTCAGGTTAAAACCATGAGCGGCCTGCTTCCCATATGCACAGAATGCAAAAAAATACGAAACGATTCAGGATACTGGGATCGGCTCGAAGAGTATTTAGAAAAACATTCTGACGCGGAACTCACCCACAGCATCTGTGAAGACTGCGCCGACAAGCTCTATGGCGACCAAAAATGGTATAGAAAGAAATAAACGCCCCGGCAATTTTCTTTACACTTCCTTCATAAATTTATTGAAGTTTCAGGGAGAAAAAATCTAATGTCCCCTATTCCAATGGGGGAAAGCAGCAATGATAAGCGCCGTTAATTTAACCAAGTCCTTCGGGGCACATACCATCTTTGAAAATGTTAACTTCACTATCGGGAAGGGTGAACGGGTCGGTCTCGTGGGAAGAAACGGCCACGGCAAGACGACCCTTCTGAGAATCATCACCGAAGAAGACCATGCTGACAGCGGAGAGCTCACCTATCCCCGGGATTATAAAATCGGCTACGTCAAACAACACCTCGACTTCACCAGGCCTACGGTTCTTGAAGAAGGAATCCTCGGACTGCCGGAACACAGCGCTGACGAAACCTGGAAAGTTGAAAAAATACTCTTTGGACTCGGCTTTACCACCGAGGACATGAAACGGGACCCCGCTGAATTTTCAGGCGGCTACCAGGTTCGGCTCAACCTTGCCAAGGTGCTGGTCTCAGAACCTGACATGCTCCTCCTTGATGAACCGACAAACTACCTCGATGTCGTTTCCATACGATGGCTCACCCGTTTTCTCAATCAATGGACAGGTGAGCTCTTTCTCATAACTCACGACCGGTCATTCATGGACCAGGTAGTCACCCACATTCTCGGCATACACCGACAACGGATGCGGAAAATGTCAGGGAGAACTGAAAAATATTATGAGCAGATAATCAAAGAGGAAGAAATCCATGAGAAGACCCGCCTCAATGACGAGAAAAAGCGAAAAGACGCCGAACAGTTCATAACCCGCTTCAGGGCTAAAGCGCGCCTCGCTGGCCTTGTCCAGTCCCGTATCAAGGCCCTTGATAAGCAGGACCAGCTTGACAAGCTCGAACGGGTCAAGTCTCTCGATTTCGCCTTTTCCTTTGCTCCTTCAACCGGCAAGAGCGCCCTTCATGTTAAAGATCTGAACTTCGGCTATGACAAAGAAATGCCCCTTATCCAGGACCTGAATTTTTCAATCGGCCGCCATGATAGAATCTGCATCATCGGGAAAAACGGAAAAGGAAAAACAACCCTTCTCCGCCTTCTCGCTGAAGAACTTACACCCGACAAGGGAGAAGTACTTGCCCATCCCGGGACGATTGAGGCATGTTATGCCCAGACAAATTCCCTGCAGCTTTCCCCAACCAGTTCAGTTGAAGAGGAAATCATGAAAGCGGGATGCGAGCGCCAGCAGGCCAGGGACATCAGCGGTGCCATGCTTTTTGAGGGAGATGATGCCCTTAAAAAAGTTGAGATCCTCTCGGGGGGAGAGAAGGCCCGGGTACTCCTGGGAAAAGTTCTGGCCCAGCCGGCAAACCTTCTGCTTCTTGATGAACCGACCAACCACCTTGACATGGAATCATGTGATGCCTTTATTGCCGCCATTGATGACTTTGACGGCGCTGCGGTGATCGTAACCCACAACGAGATGTTTCTTCATATTCTTGCAAACCGTTTCATAGTCTTTCAGAGTAACGGGGTAAGGATGTTTGAAGGAAGTTATCAGAGTTTTCTCGACAAAATCGGCTGGGAAGAGGAAGAAGCGCCTTCAGGCCCGAGAAAGGAAGAAGAAAACAAAGGCATCGGAAAAAAAGAATCCAGAAAAATCAGGGCTGAAATTGTCAGCCGTCGCAGCGCTGAAGTGAAACCCCTGGAAAAAGAAATATCAAAAATAGAACATACCCTTGAAGATCTCGAAACAAATCAGCAGGGACTAAACGAGCAGCTGGTTGCCGCTTCTTCCTCAGGCGATGGATCACTCATAGCTGAACTTTCGAAGAAGCTCCACCAGGTTCAAACTGAAATTGATTCACTCTATGAACGATACGAAGAGGCCACTATCCTTCTTGAAGAAAAATCAGAAACATTTGACCGGCAACTCGCTGAACTCAGCTGAAGGCTTACCCTTTCTTCAGTGATTTGATTTTATTATCAATGCGCTCCTGGTATTCAACAATCTCATTTCTCAAAATATTTAAGTCAGCAATGCGGTCATCAAGTTTAGTCAAATGACCGCTCAGAAGCTCAAGGAGCCGTGAAAGGACTATCTCGTTTGACTTCTGGATCGACCACATCGCCTCGAGCTCCTGCATTTCTGTCAGGGTGAGCCCCAGTATTTTCAGGCGTTTTATCAGTTTAAGGCGCCGCAGGTCATCACCGGTATAGACCCTCTTGCCTCCTTCAATACGCCGCACAGAGTTCAGCAGACCGATTTCTTCATAGTAACGGATAGTCCGCTGGCTCATCTCAAGTTTTTTAGCTATCTGTCCAATAGCAAGATAGGCTTCCTGTTCTTCCATCTTTTGCTCCATCAAGGGGTGTCGCATAATCTGCAGCAGCATTTTTCAAAACCTGCGGCTGTCTGCAAAGACTGTCGTCACTACAACAACAATCGGGTCATTAGGCAAGAAAAAAAAGGCGGCCCGCATCACACGGGTCGCCAATTTGAAAAAAGGTAAGCGCAATATAATTAACTTCCTTCTCCATTTTTTAAAAAAGGAAGTTAAATCAGCTGTACTTTGACTGAAACTGTTCACGAAGTTTAAATTTCTGTACCTTCCCCGATGCGGTCATCGGGTAGTCATTAACGAACTCCCAGTACCGTGGTATTTTGTGGCGGGCGATTTTCCCGTTACAGAATTCGGTAAATTCAGCATCTGAACACTCTGCACCTTCTTTAAGCTGAATGGCTGCCAGAACCTGCTCCCCATACTTCTGATCAGGAATTCCGACAACCTGTACATCATTGACCTTCGGATGCTGATAAAGAAATTCTTCTATTTCCCGGGGATAAATATTCTCTCCACCTCGGATAATCATATCCTTAATGCGTCCCGTTACTTTAAAGTAACCGCCTTCATCTACTTCACCGAGGTCTCCCGTATGAAGCCACCCATCGGTATCAACGGCATTGCGGGTCGCTTCATCCATCTGATAGTAACCCTTCATGATACATTCACTCCGGGTTACGATTTCACCCTGGATATTGGGGCCCATAACTTTTCCGGTTTCAGGATCAACAATGCGTCCTTCCACATCGGGAAGAAGACGACCGACAGTGGAAACCCGCAGCTCAACAGGATCATCACGGCGGGTCATGGTCATCACCGGCGAGCATTCGGTCTGCCCGAAGGCGATGACAACTTCCTCACAATACATCTTTGTCCTTACCTGGTTCATCACTTCAACAGGGCACATGGCTCCCGCCATGATACCGGTTCGAAGAGAAGACATATCGTATTTTTCAAAATCAGGATGATTCAATTTGGCAATAAACATTGTCGGCACGCCGTTGACAGCAGTGACCTTTTCATTATCAATAGCCTTCAGGGCTTCCTCGGGATCGAAGGCGTCGAGAATAACCATAGTCGATCCATGGTACACTGAATTCAGGGTACTCATGACGCAGCCGAAGCAGTGAAAAAGAGGAACCTGTATCAGCAGGCGGTCTTTATCCGTGAGTCCCATGACATCACCAACCATGCGGGCATTGTTGACAATATTGTAATGAGTAAGCTGAACACCCTTGGGGAAACCCGTTGTTCCCGATGTATACTGCATGTTAATTACATCATCAGGATCAAGGGTTGCTTCACGGGCAGCAAGGTCTGCATCAGAAATTCCTGACGCGAGCTTGATGACATCATTAAAGTTATACATGCCCGGGGTATCCTGCTTATCTCCCACATAGATTACATTCTTTAAAGTCTGAAGGTTCTCCGTAGAGACTTCTCCGGGGCGCGAAGAATCAAGTCCCTTTATAACGTCCCTGGCTATATCATAGAAACTTGTGCCACGATATGTGTCTATGAGCACCAGGGTTGTAGAATCAGACTGCTGAAGAATATACTCCAGTTCATGAGACTTATAGTTTGTATTTACCGTAACCAGCACCCCGCCGATCATGGCCAGGCCGAACTGCATGTAGACCCATTCAGGGACATTGGTGGTCCAGACGCTTATATGCTCATCTTTCTCAACACCAAGGGCAAGAAATCCCTTTGCCACGGTTCGGCACATTTCATAAAACTCGTTGTAGTTCTGACGTATCCCCAGTTCAGGGTAGATCAGTGCTTCATGTTCAGGGTGTTGATCAACTGTATCTTTCAAAATCTGACCGATAGTTTTATTTACGAAGGCAGACATGATAAAACTCCTTAAGTTTTCTTTGCTTCAGTTGACGTAAGATGGCTACTAAAACACTTTACGTTAACTGGCAAAATAATATAATATAAGACTCAGGTGTCAACAAAAATTGCACCTGCACCATGATAATATATAAAAATTAAACAAATGCCCACAAAAAGCTGGACAATCGTTCAGCGTTTTATGGAAATTTTTTACCTGCAGCCAGCAGAGTAATCAAAAACTGTTTAAACAGATTTTGCGTCGCAGAATATTTATAGACTCCGGGTCTAAGTTATTTGACTTTTTATACACTTCAATTAAAATATGCATAATTTAAAAACAAACATAAAAATCTCCAGTATAGTATTTTCGGGGCTTTAAAATCTGGTATTCCTTCTTCTATTTAGAGGTACAGTATGAATCTTTCTCCCGCTGCAGCACGACTCATTCATGGTTTTGCTTTTAAATTTTTTACAATAACCGAAGGAACCACTTTTTTCTTTATCCTGCCCCTTTTAATCTTCTATGCCTCTACCTGTCTCCATTTCACTTCCGAGCAGGTGACTCTCCTGTACACTTTTGGAGTAATGGCATCGGGAATTTCTTTTATTATTGTCGTAGTTAATGACTACATTGTTGCAGCACCGGTAATTCGATACTTTAAATCTCTTGAGAAGGGAGAAGAAGTCTCTGATGAAGAATATATCAAAGCCCACAAGAGATTCATAGACCTTCCCTACCTGCACAGCTTTGGAGCTATTCTGAGGTGGGTTGCCGGCCTTTCTATGTTTATTATACCAATGATAATTTTGGGCGATTTCTCGACAATGCAGATATTTATTCTGTGGGCAGTGGTGCCTATCGCGGCTTCTCTCTCTTCTGTGACATATTTTCTTCTTTCAGAAAATTACATCCAGAAATTACTCGATAACGGCCTGTTTCCCTGGTGGCCCCACGGGCAGGTTCAGCGAAGCATGAAGCTTCTTCCGAGGCTTACAATAGCTTCAGTAATCATTACCCTGACTCCCCTGTTAATGCTTATAGCTTTTTTTCTGGCTACTATCTCCAAATATAATCAGAATATTGGGCCGTTAATTATTCAGACACTCGTCATTGCCCTTATTGGAACCATAATAGCCATACTGGTCTCTCTCCTTCTCGGGAAAACAATCAACGTTAAGGTCCATGTTATTATGGATTTTCTTAAACAGGTAATGCGGGGTGACCTGAGCGCCCATGTACGCAAAATAGCTGTTCTCGACGAGCTCACCATTATCAATAAATCTGTCTATGACATGAAGGAAAACCTTAGAAAGACCACCAATTCGATGGCCGACACAGCGGGCACTCTTGAGAATTACAGTAGCGTTCTCATTAACTCGTCGGGAGAACACGCCGACATGTCCCGGGAACTGGCGGCAATTATAGAAGAAGCAAGCAGCGGATTTGAAGAGATGTCAGCGGCCTTTGAACAGAACCTTGAAAATGTAAAAAACCAGATGAAGCTCGCCGAAGCGATAAACGGTGAAATAAACCTCATCAGCGAAAAGGGCACCATGCTCACCGGGGAAACAGAAAATCTTAAAATCCGGGTCAAAGAGTCGGTTACCAGCGCCGAAGACGGCGAGTCAATCATTAATGATTCGAGAAGCTCAATCAATGACCTGGCATCCTATGTACGCAATATTGATGAAATGATTGGGCAGATCAATGACATTGCCGAACAGATTAACCTTCTGGCCCTCAACGCTTCTATCGAGGCGGCCCGGGCCGGTGACGCGGGACGGGGCTTTGCCGTTGTTGCCGATGAAATCAACAAGCTCGCTGATATGACCAATACCCTTGCCACGGATATCCGTAAAAATATCGAAGAGCATTCACGCAAGATTCAGCTTCAAATCGAAAGCATGGGCCGCTCAGTCGATTCATTTGGCCGCATCAAAACAAGCATCCTCTCTGTTGAGACAACCATTGAAAACATTGCAGACTTCAACCAGCAAATCAATACGCTTCACGGGAATGCCCGTCTGCAGATAAGCGAACTAAACCGGACATCCCATGAACTCAACACGGCATCCCTGAACCAGCAGGCGGCAAATGAGGAACTTTTTAAATCAGTCTCTACTATCAATGAGTTCTCCCAGAAAACAGCACAGAACTCCGAGGTGGTAAAAGACACGGCACAGGGAATGAACAAACAGGCCGCCCAGTTTATTGACCAGATAGCCGCCTTTCAAGAGAAAGAAGAGATTAGTGAGGGGAAGTCAGAGCTAAAAAATTAAAAAAACACTTCAGGCACACCCTGGATACTAGTCACAAAAAAAAGGGCCCTTGAACAGGATTCCCTCTTTTTCATATCAGCTGCTGCATAATTTAAATCTGTGTCAGTATCAGAGAACCTCTTTCCAGAATCTCCTCAATCCAGGTCGATGCCAAGTACGGCAAATGTTCCATTTATAGCTATACCAGTGCTGCCGTTATCCAATAAGATATTGAACGCTGTAGCTTTTATAGTTGTTTCACCGGTCACATGAGTTTCAAGTGTCACTGTCCCGGCACCCATCAGGCCATTATAATCATCACCATTATATCGAACTTTGCTGCCCCCGGAATCAATAGTATTTCCATTAATTTTTAGATAAAAATAATCACTGGTATCACCCGTCACACCGCCGGCATCAACAGTACCATCTGAATTAAGAGCCACACCTGATTTTGAAGCAATCAGGGTACCTGTATCTGTGCCGGTATTATACAGGTAAACAGGTAAATTTCCATATGATGGTTCACCTTTTCCGTACACAACACCCTGCTCACCGTCGGTAACGTCAAAGGTAACGGTATACTGGTCACCACCGCTCCCGAGGTCCAGATCACACCCTGTCAGGGACATAACAGCTACGGCCAAAATGACTACTAAAAATCTCATATACAAACCTCCGATGGAGTTTCTCTTCATCTCTTACTTTATACATATACTACCTGTGCACCCGATGAAAGGTACTAATTTTTTTCATGATGGACAAGTACTTTTAGACAAAAAACTATACATATTCCCACTTTTGGCCACATCAAACTTCCACACGCATCCGGGCGTCCAGAGCCACGGCCCCGCTTCCGTCTTCGAGAATCCTTACCGGATTTAGGTCGAGTTCACTGATCTGGGGAAAGTCTCCCAGTAGCTGAGACACCCGCAGAATCATGTCAACATACCCGTCGATGTCACCGCTTCCTTTGCCCCGGGCTCCGCTGATAATGGCATGGGACTTCAGGAGCTTTACCTTCCTTTCAATTTCGTCTCTTCTTGAAGGGCAGAGGAGAGACTGAACATCTTTAAAAACCTCGATGTAAATGCCGCCGTAGCCGAAAAAAACCACAGGGCCGAATGACGCGTCACATGCCCCGCCGATAAACATATCGTAGCCCTCACGGGCCATAGCCATAACGCGGATTCCCTCAAAGCGGGCCCCCTGCTTATAGTTCTCAAGATTTACCTTGATCTGCTGAAAATTTTTCCTCAACGAGGCTTCGTCTTTAATGCCCAGGGCGACACCACCGGCGTCGGATTTGTGAAGAGCGTCAGGACTTACCACCTTCATGACCACTGGATAGCTGAGATCTCCGGCGGCAGCTGCAGCTTCATCCTCTGTTGCTGCAATTATGGAAGGCGCCGCGTTTATTCCGTATAACGTCAAAAGTTCAAGGGCATCTTCACCGGTGTCACCGGGATGATTCTCTATCCATTCAAATGCCTTTTCGTAATCAGCGCCCTCTATTTCATCAGCGGTAAAGCGTCCCGCCTCTTTTCGGGCATGGTAGTCACGCTGACGCCTGAAAGCCATGATCATTTCTTCCGGAGTATTAAAAATCGGCGTGTGAACATTTTCTTTCATACGGGTTATCGTATCAGAGAGCCCAAAGATACAGTTTCCCATCGGTTTTCCAGAAGAAAGGATCGCGCCGATAGCCTCTTTCGAAAGATCAGTCTGAAACATGCGGGTAAAAACATCGTCGCCCTTCGGCATGTGAGGCCACTGGCTCACATACACAGCTCCGTCGACATTATCATTATGCATCACCGAATAGAAAATATGTTTATACATATCAATGTCATAAATGTCTCCCATATCAAGGGGATTTGAAAAATTGATAACCCCGGCATTGGAAAACTTCTGAAGATCCCGGTAAAAGACCTCCCCGGGATCGGCAAACTGAAAACCATGCTTCTCGCAAAAGTCAGCCATCATAACCGCAAAACCCCCGGCGGGAGACATGACCATCAAGCGGTTCCCTTTCAGTGGCGGAAGATCAAAGGCCTTGGCCACGGATATAAAATCAGCATAATTAAAGATTCGAATAATACCGGCCCGTTCAAAAGCAGCGTCAACGATTTCATCATTATTCGAAAGGGCCGCCGTATGGCTCATGGCCGCCTGCCGGCCCGCTTCGCTGGTATTTGCCTTCAGGATAATGATCGGCTTATCAATTTTTTCCGCCACCTCAATGAGTTCTTTTCCCCGGGGAATAGACTCGAGGTACATGCCGATAACCTTTGTCTCAGGATCGCGGCCGAAGTATTCTAAAACTTCCACCTCATCGACATTCAGCTTGTTTCCAATACTGGCGAATTTGGCCATCCCGATATTCTCATCAGTCATCAGGTTCCAGAGCATCAGGCCGACACCGCCGCTCTGACTGATAATAGAAAAACCTCCTATCGGGGGCGGGAAGGAAGGGACAAAGGGTACACAGAGACCATTTGCCGTGTTGGCAACGGTAACCGCATTGGGACCCACAAAGCGAAGCCCGTACTCAAAGGCCGTGGAGACACACTGCTCAGCAAGGACCTTTCCCTCTTCGCCTAACTCGTTAAATCCCCCTGAGGGTATGGCCATCCAGGGAACACCCTTTTTACCGCAGTCTTCTATGACGCCGGGCATGAACCGTGCCGGAATCAGGGCGACCACCAGGTCAGGGGTTTCCGGAAGATCAGCAACTTTCAGGTATATCCTGATACCGTCGACATGCTCGTCATGACCCGAGGGACTGACCCCGAAGATACGTCCCTTGTACCCCCAGCGAATAAGGTTCTCGAGAATAAGCCTCGGGATATTCCCCGACTTGGAAGAAAGTCCATATATGGCTATAGATTCAGGATAAAAAAGCTTTTCCATTGATTCCCCCTGGTAAAATATTTCCTGAGGCTCAGAGCCTCACAGCAAAGCTCATTGTATGATATCCATTATGATAAAGTCACTCAAAAATTATAAATTTCATTAATAACTTCCAGCACATTCACGCTCATCCAGCCCGCCCTTTCTTCCTTGCACCTAGTACCTTATACCTTATACCTTGTTACTTGCACCTTGTTCCTTGCACCTTGTACCTTGTTCCCTCTTTATAATATTTATATTGACTCTATATCTATAAAAACTTAAAGTACTAACCAGTAAATTTATAAACCGGCAGCTATAATGAAAGACTTTATCATACACCGTATACAGGGCTACATCTCACGGGTACACCTCATCGAATATGATGACTGCATGCTTCTTATCGACAGCGGCAGCAGAAGTGATGTGCCCCGCATTGAACAGTACTGCGCCAAAAAGCTGATGCGTCCCATGAGCGATATTTCCCTCTGCCTGGTTACCCATATTCATCCTGATCACGCGGGCGGAGCGAAGCTTCTGCGGAAAAAATACGGCATAAAGCTTGCGGCCCATAAAGACATCGATCTCTGGTACAAGGGCATTACCGGTTCAATTCAACATTATTTTGATACTGTCATGGCCCATTCAATGCGGACCCTCAAGGGCAGACAGCCCCACCGGGCCTGGTACAGCAGTAAGATACGCCCCGATTACTCTCTCAATGACGGCGACCCCCTTCCCGGTTTCGAAGACTGGCAGGCAGTCCATGTGCCGGGACACACCCTCCATGACCTGGCCCTTTTTCACCAGGGGAAGAGAATTCTCTACACCGCTGACGCAATCATAAAAGAAAAAGACAAATGGCTTCCCCCGATACCGGTACTCTTTAAAAACCAGATGCGCCGCTCGTACCTGAAGATGGAAAGTCTCGCCCCGGCGCGCATCATTACCGCCCATGGTGATGAAATTGAAAAGGAAGACATCCTTCATATTTTCCAGAGGATGACAGAAACCCTCGAACGCCCTCTTAACTCCATGGGCAGGGCCGCCTTCAGCATATCCCTCTTTCCACCCCAGGTCTGGAAAGCAAGGATTGCTCACATGAGGGACCGGCGCAAAAAAGAAAGAAATATTGATGACGGGAATAAATCCGATGGCAAAGAGTAAAACCGTAGAATGCAGTAACTGCGGATCTGAGGTACCTATTACTGATTCACTCTGCAGGTACTGCAACACGCCGATTGAAACAGGTCACAAGCTGACCAAAGGTGAAGAAGAAAAGCTCACTGCGGTCATCAACGCCATGGAAGAAGCCCTGGTCGCGGCAGAAGGCCTCAACTGGGTCAGCGGCGTCAGCTTTCTGGGTATCTCAATTATTTCAGTAGGCCTTTTTCTGCTCTATTACTGGCTTCTCGACTCGACTATCGTATTAATACTCCTCACCGTTTTCACAATAGCGGCGCTTTTTCTTTTCCTCGGCTTTGTAATTTCTTATACCGACAATCTGACCTATAGAAAACTTTACCGCGGTGATGTAAAAGAAAGGATAAATGAATACCTTGAAAACCAGGGCTTTTCCCGTCACCAGTTTGACGTTCTGGCGGAAAAGGTTTTGAAAGATGACGCGGTGCTGCGGAGATTTTTGTTTAAGAACTGAGCAGATTCGGTTAAAAAGACTTCGCCTTATCCTTAGTCATTTCTTTTTTACCTGCGGACTTTAACTTCCTCACCCCCTTCTTTTTAGCTACACTGAAAGGATTAATCTTTTTATAATAAGGAGGAAGTTTCTTATTAGCGAGCCGGGCTGCCTGGCTGAAATCTGCTGCTGCGCCTGTCGCATCACCTGACATATGCTTTGCCAGCCCTTTGACATACCAGGCCTTATAGTGAAAGGGCTTCATCAACAGAAGAATCGACAGGTCTTCGATGGCCCCCCTGTAGTCGCCATTTTCAAATTTTGCCAGGCCCCTGAAGTACCAGGACCTGAAATAATCGCGATTGATCGATATGGCCTTTGAGTAATCAGCGATAGCCCCCCTGAGATTCTGCCGGTGATGTTTCGAAAGGGCCCGGTTGTGAAAAGTGTGGTAGGCCTTTGGATCAAGCTTGATGGCCCGACTATAGTCCCTGATGGCCCCGGAAAAATCCCCGAGGCGGTGCTTTGCCCCCCCGAGAAAATGCCATGCCTCGGCATTTTCCGGCTCAAGGCCGACAACACCTGCAAAAAAAGTTTTCGCTTTTTTGAAGTCCCCGTTCATGTAATAGACTCTTCCCCGCCTGAAGAGTTCCTTTGCGGGAAGCCCCCTGGTGGCTGCAGTGATTTTACTGGTTTTTTTTGAATCGGCGAATCCCCGCTGCTGCGCTTCGAGAGAAAAAGCACCGGCAAGAACAAGGAGCAATATAAGATATATTTTTTTCATAAAATTTAATCTATCCGGTCAAAGATACACTTCCTTTACAAAAAGAAAAAAATGTCAGATGTTGTCAACTTTTATTTTAGGGGGAACATCCATCATTAGAGCAGCATTGATGACAATTGACCTAAAGGCGAAGATGCGCCGTAAAGATAAAAATATTTAAATGCGAGAATGGTATCCTCGCATTCAAATATTTTTATCGTATCGCCCGGGCCTTCGCCTCTTCAATAAGGGTCAACAGGGAAGTCACCTTGTCCCGGGGAGGGGCAAAAATAATCGACTGTTCTTCTTCTGTGTAATTTTTTTCAATAAAGGAAGCAATGTCAATATGCTCATACCAGCAATTTTTAATACTGCGGCACGGGAGACCTTCTTTTGAAGTACGGCAGTAAGAAAAAACAATTTTATGGCCCAGCATTCGACAGTAGCAGGCGTCTTTATCGTATTGTTCTTTTGTCATAACAGTGGTCCCGAAAAGAGAATGTCCACGGGCGCAATAAATCCGCCCGTGGATAAAGCGTAACTCTATTCTCAATGGCAGTCCATTACCATTTTCCAGTTTTGTTCTCGGATGCCGGGGGGTGTTCCCGGACAATGTCGAGGGATCTTTCGATATCATCAGCTGAAAGCTCATGATCGACGAGAAGACCCTGAAGGTACTTGTCATAACCGTAGAGGTCCATGAGACCGTGACCGCTGAGGTTAAAGAGAATGGTTTTCTCTTTTCCTTCTTCTTTTGCTTCTTTTGCCTTACGGATGGTTGCAGCAATTGCATGACTTGTTTCTGGAGCCACAATAAGCCCCTCGGTTCGGGCAAAGATAAGCGCCGCCTCGTAGCATTCCATCTGGGCAATCGCCATTGGCGTATGGAGGCCTTCAACAACCGCCTGGCTTACCAGGGGTGACATGCCGTGGTAACGAAGCCCGCCGGCATGAATCGGTTCGGGGACGAAGGCGTGTCCCAGGCTGTGCATCGCCATCAGGGGAGTCATTTTAGCGATATCGCCGTGGTCATAGACAAAAGGAGCCTTGGTCAATGAGGGACATGACGCAGGTTCAACGGGAATAATTTCAATATCAGCACCGGCAATCTTGTCGCTGGTAAAGGGAAACGCAAGGCCCGCAAAGTTACTTCCGCCGCCGGCGCATCCGATAACCGTATCGACTTTATTGACACCGATCTTTTCAAGCTGCTTCTTTGCCTCAAGGCCAATAATTGTCTGGTGAAGCATAACATGATTCAATACGCTTCCGAGAGCATAGCGGGTTTCTCCCGTAGGATCAGTAACCGCTGCCTCAATAGCTTCACTGATGGCAATGCCGAGGCTTCCCGGAGTGTCAGGAGAATGGGCAAGGACATCACGTCCCGCCTGGGTTTCAGAGCTGGGGCTCGGGACACACTGGCCGCCCCAGGTTTCCATCATTACTTTTCGAAAAGGCTTCTGGTCAAAGCTGATTCGTACCATGTATACTTTACATTCGAGTCCCACCTGCGCACAGGCGAATGAAAGGGCGCTGCCCCACTGTCCCGCACCGGTTTCAGTTGTCAAACGCTTGATGCCGAATTCTTTATTGTACCATGCCTGGGCAACCGCGGTATTGGGTTTATGGCTTCCCGCAGGGGAAACAGATTCATTCTTATAATAAATTTTTGCCGGGGTATCAAGATACTTCTCAAGGGCATATGCACGCACCAGGGGCGCGGGCCGCCATTTGTAAAGAAGCTCAAGAACCGGTTCGGGTATATCGATCCATCGGTCTGTACTTACTTCCTGTTCGATAAGATTCATGGGAAAAACAGGCGCCAGCTGGTCCGGAGTAACAGGATTACCATCAGGCCCCAGGGGAGGCAGCATCGGTGTTGGTAAATCAGCTGCCAGGTTATACCATTGGCGGGGCATTTCGTCTTCAGTTAACATTACTTTGTGCATGCTGAAAAACTCCTTTTTTATATTTTACGGTGTCTCTTCCCGCCGGCTTCGATGAAGCCCCAGGGAAAAAGCCGGCAAAAGGCAGTTTTTTCTGCATTGAGAATAGTCCGGCTTGTTTCTATCAATAGAAACGACTCTATGCATAGAAACATAGATTTGAGCCCCTTTTTTGTCAATACTTTTTGATAATTTTTATTTTGAGAGAGATGTCAGGGGGATTATAAATACAAAATTGACCTGAGAGGTGTGTGAGGCAGCGCACCCTCCGGGTGAAGTTATTTGAAAGGACGTTAAGGCTTATGAACGCAGAAAACAGCCAATGATCATCAATAAAATTCATTTTATTGATCCTTCTTCTTAAACCACTTCTCACTTCCATAAAGATCATCAACACATTCAGGACAGAGGCTGTGACTGAATGAAGCCTGGCTGTTCTTTTCAACATATTCCTCAAGGCGGTTCCAGTAGCCCTGGTCATCACGAATTTTCTTACACTTTGAACAGAGGGGCAGCAGTCCCGTAAGGGTCTTAACTTCCCCCAATGCGTCTTTAAGCTCTTCAATAAGAAGCTCCTGTTCTTTTTCCGCAAGGATACGCGCGTTAATCTCTTTCTGCAGCTTTCGGTTCCATCGTACTATAATAAAAACTATCAGCAGAACAACACCAAAAGTTAGAAGAAACCACTTGAGGATATCGGCAAATCGGAGGCCGTGCTCAAAGCGTATCGAAAGATACCTGTTGCTGATTTCACTATGCTGTTGCGGCGTCATGGCAGCAAGGACCCTGTTGAGAAGATCACGAAGCCCGGAGCGGTCTTTTCTCACTCCTATGAACAGTTCATAATTATCATCCCAGGAGGGAGCGGCTACTTTTAAATTGGCGAGGCCCCTGTTTCTTATCAAAAAGCTTGTCACTGCAAGGTTGCCGATATATGCATCGGCCCTTCCCGTCGAAACAGCCTGAAGTGCATCGAGGGGCGATTTAACCGAAATGCGCCTGACAGCAATACCGTCACGCGTCAGCCATTCCCCGGAAATATTGCCGGGGATAAGGGCAACTTTTCGTTTCTGGAGATCCTGATTGCCGCTGACGAAAAATCCCGCATCTTTGCGGGTGATAATAACCAGGGGGTACGAAAGGAATGAATGACTGTAGTGTATAAATTTTTCACGCTCAGGGGAATGGGCAAGGCAGGCGATAATATCAGTTTCTTTATTTTTAATATCTTCCATAACCTGAGACCAGGGTCGCCGTGGCTGATATTCAAAATTTATATTCAGGCTGCGAAGAATAATCGTAATGTACTCACTGCCGATTCCCTGTACAGCTCCCTCTTTATTGTAATAATGGAAGGGAGGAAAGGAAGCAGGCCCGGCAATCTTCAGGATGCCGATGTTTTTAATCAGCTTTTTTTCCTCTGCCGTGAGTGTAACAGGAATATCGATCTGCTTATTTCGGCTGAAATTTTGCTTTTCAGCATTTAAAACACCAGCCGGTACCATGACACCGACACCCAGCACCAAGACAAAAAAAGCATTTATGTACATCTTTATTTTCACAGATAGGGTCATCAGGCGGCTTTCTTTTATATTTAAAGATTACAACAGAAACAGAAACTAATCTAATTATATACAGGAGAAAAGTAACGCCCATAATGTTCAACACTTTTTCCATCGTCAGGCAGTTATCCCGGAATATTTTATTCTTGCAGAAAATCCACTTAATGATGGACAATGTCCCCGGTTGAAAAAAAATCCCCCATACTATATATAGAGGAATAAGCAATGAAATCAGCTTACTCTGCTGTAACATTAGCAGCTGCACTACTCCTTCTCACGACCCCCTCAGCCTGCAAAGGGGAAACTCCGGTACGGATATCTTTTACCGGAGATATCATCATGCACATTCCCGTTAAAACAGCGGCGGCACAGAACAACAAAAAAGATACAACATTAAAAACCAGCCTGAACAATAATGGTTTTGATCATCTCTTTGAGCCTCTGAAAAGCCGCCTGAAAAAATCAGATATTCTCATGGGCAATCTAGAGTTCCCTGTTGCCCCTCCTTATACCAGTAAACCGAGAATATTTAACTGCCCTCCACAGGTACTTCAGTCTCTGAAAGATACGGGATTCACCATGGTAACCCTTGCCAACAACCATATGCTCGACCAGGGTACCCGGGGAGTCGCTGCAACGATAAACCATGTTGAAAAGGCGGGCCTTCAGTTTATCGGAGTACACAGAAACGAAGCCCTTGCCCGCCGAGGGCTTGTTGTAAAAAAGCAGGGAATCCGCATCGGCTTCCTGGCTTATACCGGAGTATCAAATTACCCCATACCACGAAGCAGGTCTTTTCATATAAACTGGTTCTATCATAAAAAGAAAGTTCTTAAGGATATCGAAGAGATAAAGAAACGCTGCGACTATCTGATATTAACGGTTCATACCGGCGTGGAGTATGCCTTAAAACCGCAGAAAAGAGATACCGCCCTGATGAAGGCATACGCCGAAGCGGGTGTCGATCTCATCATCGGCCATCATCCGCACATCATTCAGCCTGTTGAAAAAATAACCTGTAAAGACGGCCGAAGCGCCTATATTTTCTACAGCCTGGGGAATTTTATTTCAAACCAGAGCAGTACCCACCCCCTCCCGGCAAGGGGACTTGCAACCAGCACCAGGGATTCAATACTTGTAACCTGTCTTCTTAAAAAAGATAACATGCGTATCATACCCGAATTCGAAGTCACCCCGATACTTACACGGAACACCAGGGATCGACGAACCTGGAAACGCACCATTCAGACCTGGACAATCGACGACTTTAAAGCCTCCCTTAAGAAGTCACCGGATTTAACCCAAAAAAATTACCGGGTAAAAAAAACCTTAAAGGGTCTTGCAAAAAGAACAGCCGCCCTGTATCATATTATCAATGGGGCCGGAAGCTATAAAGAGATCACCATAAAGGCAGAAACAGAAAAGGCGGCAAATTGACATGGCAGAACCATTTCAGCTGAACACCAGAAAAAGCTTCGGCTACGAAATATTTGATCTGGAAGGGGAGCTTGAACGTGACCAGATGATACGTCTTGAAAATATCATCAAACGCGCTGTACCGGAAGGATCGGCAATTATTCTCAACATGGAAGATGTCACCTACATCAGCGCCACGGCCCTCGGCATGCTGATAACCATGAACAAGGATCTTCCTGTTACAATGTTTATCATGGCCGCCTCGGATTCACTGAGAAGAATATTCATAAGTCATAACGCGGGGAAAATATTCGATTTCATCGCCAGCGAAGACCACCTGGCAGCAAAGGAAAAAAGCCGTGCCCTCGATAATATCCTCAATGATTTTGAAGACATTTAAAAATCTTTAAAACTTCCTCACCCGTGATTTTTTCCACTGCGTCATTATTGCCGGAAAGCAGGACAAAGGGAAGCAGCTCCCGTGCCAGTTCATCGGGCAGGTTTCCTGTTTTTACGGTCTCAAGGGCTTCACTGCAGACCTTTTCAATAACACGGTTAAAGTCACCTTCGTCAACTACAAGATCACCGGCGTAATTGTAAATAGGCATATCGTCTGAAACCTGGAGCGTCCTTTCTCCCGCAGCTATACTCACCTGGATGCTGTTGCCCATGCCGTCAGCGTCCCTCACTTCAATAATGGCCACATCCCGGTCATCGAGCTTAAGTAAGCCCGCAATCTTTTGCTTCTGTCGCTTTGCCAGCTCAGGACTGACGCGGGCAAAAAATATCCGCGCGCCGATAATTCGCGGCGTCACCTCAGGCATCACTGTTTTCACAGGCCGTGCCTCGGCGGGATAGATTCGCGCCACGGCACTTCCCCCGCCGGAGCCGTAAAAACCGAAACGCTGAAGCTGGATACTTCCATAGAGACCCATGGTTTCAAGGAAATCAAAAAGGCTTTCACGGAGAAAGGAAGTAGGAGGCGAAAGGGGCGAATGACTGACACCACCGCATGTAATCACGGTCCGAAAATCACGGGAGAAGCACCAGGGAGCCAGAAATAGAACCATCTCCACAAAGGAAGAAAACTTTCCACCATTAATTGTTACATTATGACTCTCCATGTTTCGGGGCTCAAAGAAAAGATCCCCGCCCTTGACGTCAAAGGTCCCGAGGTTCGCTTCATGGGAGAGTGTTACCATATCCTCAAAAAAAGGAAGGTATGCCGGGTTGGTTGCGAGATAACTCCCCCCCCCGATAATCTGAACAGACCGCCGGGCCGCAAGGGCAGATGCTAAAACCTGCCGCAGAAGTTTCCAGTCGAGTTCGGGAATATCCGCGGCAGTAAAGGCCATAAGCCTATCCCTTTCGGTTCATGTACGGTTCGAGGGCTTCAGGTATGGCGATGGTGCCGTCGCTTTTCTGGTAATTTTCCATGATGGCCGCCATGGTTCGTCCCGCAGCTAAGCCTGAACCGTTCAGTGTATGCAGAAAGGCAGTCTTGCCGCCCTTCTCTTTTCTAAAGCGGATCTGTGCGCGCCGGGCCTGGTAGTCTAAAAAGTTTGAACATGATGATATTTCAAGATACCGGTTGAGGCCGGGCATCCAGACTTCCAGGTCATAGGTTTTTGAAGAAGACGCAGAAGTATCACCGCTGCAGAGAAGCACCTTGCGGTAATGAAGATTAAGGCGTTTGAGAACCTCTTCGGCATTGGTGGTCAATTTCTCCAGTTCGTCAAAGCTGGTTTCCGGATCAACAAACTTTACCAGTTCAACCTTTTGAAACTGGTGAACCCGGACAAGGCCGCGGGTATCCTTTCCCGCTGCACCGGCTTCACGGCGAAAACATGAAGACTGCATTGTTACATGTATCGGAAGATCAGCACCTTCAATAATTTCATCCCGGTAGAGGTTTGTCAGGGGCACTTCAGCTGTCGGGATCAGAGAGAGGCCGTCCCGTTCCATCCGGTAATATTCATCCTGGAACTTCGGATACTGACCGGTACCAATCATACTTTCATCATTTACGATAAAGGGACCGAATATCTCCGTGTAGCCGTGCACAGTGGTATGTAGATCAAGCATAAAATTAATGATCGCCCGTTCAAGCTGCGCCGCCAGGCCGCGGTAGACATAAAAACGGGCACCGGCGAGTTTGACGCCCCGCTCAAAGTCGAGAATATTCATTTCAGTGCCGATGTCGTAGTGGGGCTTCGGCTCAAAATCGAAGGCCGGCTTTTCACCCCATTCATAAACCAGTTCATTGTCATCCTCACTGGCCCCGGTGGGGACACTTTCGTCGAGGATATTCGGGATTGAGAGGTGCATGTCTTTATAGCTTTCATTGAGACTGTTCAGATTCTCATCAAGGGTCTTGATCTCATCACCGATACCGGAGACCTCTTTCATCACTTCACCGGCATCTTCGCCCTTTGCCTTCAGCTGTCCGATCTGTTTTGAGATACGGTTTCGCTTCTCCCGCAGCTCATCGGTTTGCGTCTGGAGCTCACGGCGCTCTTCATCGACCTTTTTAAGCTGATCGATATCAACAGCCTTTTCCATATGCCGACGCTGCAGCAGGTCACGGATGCCTTCAATGTCTTCACGGATTATCTTCGGGTCTATCATGATGCCTCTCCTTTTTGCAAAGGACATTAATTGTAAATTCACATCCTTTTGTCAAGAATATGATTGAAGTTATCAAAAAACAGGCCCCCGCAGCCGGGCGCAGGAAATGCTGAAGGATTACAAGAGACAGCCCCCCGTCTCTCTCGTAAAGAAATGTACCGGCAGGCTATTAATTAAATAAAGGACTTGAAAGTAATCAAGTCCTTTATTTAATGAGGGGTGTTGAGATTGGTCAGGGACAGAATCGAACTGCCGACACGGGGATTTTCAGTCCCCTGCTCTACCGACTGAGCTACCTGACCGTCAAAACAAGATCATAGATAATACAGGGTCAAAATATGTCAACCAGTAAAAAAATTTTTCTTTTGATCATACTTTTTTTTGCGGTTGAAGGTATGGGGGGAAGTAAAAACGATACTTCCCTGCTGAAATATTCCTGGCGGTATTATTATAAACGGGGAATGCTCCAGTACAATGCAGGCATGTACGATTTTTCCATCGACAGCCTGAAAAAAGCCATGAGCAAAAAACCCGATCTCTACCATGCGGCCAACACCCTGGGGGCCATCTATAAGATTAAGAATAAACAGTCAGAAGCCCTGGAGGCCCTTGAGCTCTCCCTGAAAATAAACCGGCACCAGCCGAATATTCTCTGTGATACCGCCCTGCTCCTTGAATTCTTTGCCCGGCCTGACCGGGCCTTCGCCTACCTGGAACAAACCATTGCCCTGGAAAAACAACACACAAGGAGCCATGCCCATATTGTCCGCTTCTATTACAGCAAAAAAAATAAATCGGCGGCGAAACAACACCTGGCGCGAAGCATCATCCTGGGGAAAAAGAAAGGGGACATTTATTTTCAGCGCGCCAGGCGGGCGGAAAAATCCCGTCAGTACAATAAGGCGCTGCACCTCTACCGCCTCGCCATAAAGGAAAGCCCTGCCTGGGATACAGCCTTTATCCGCATCTTTGAAATCTACCGGGTTCAGAAAAACTTTACCGCCGCGGTACAGGTGCTGGAAGAACTGGTACACATGGTACCCTTCCACGTAAAGGCACGAATCGCCCTGGGGCACCTTTATTTTTCCAAAAAAATATCAAAGTACCGGAACTGGAATATAAAGAGGGCAATTATTCACCTTGAGAAGGCAGCAGAGCTGGAACCGAAGAATCCTGCAATATTTCATCTACTTTCTGACATATATCTTTTTATCGGTGAAGATGTAAAGGGTACCGCCCTTGAGAAAAAAGCCTATGACCTCGAAGAGAGCGATATCCCATAGTGGCCTATTCATTAATTTTTATATGGATAAAAGAATTTTTTTACTAGCATCTACAACCCCCTGTATTATAATTCTGTGATGCTCAAAATACGAAAAAATACCCGCCCGGATATAGACACCCGGTTTATAGTACGCGTACCTGTACTGGTTATCCTGATGGCAATATTCGCCATCAGCGCCTCTGCGGCAATTGGATACTTCTCGTATCAAAAATCATTTTCATACTCTCAGCATGTTCACCAGGAAATATATCTGACTGAAGCCCGTCTGATTACCAGTGAAGCACGGCATTATATCAATAAACCTCAGGCTGAGATAATCCGTCATATTATCGACTACTACAATTCGATAAGAAAAAGACACGCAGATGAATATCTCTGTGTTGTCGATAACAATGCCACCCTTTTAATACATACGGCACATCATGAGATAGTGGGCAGAAATGCGGGGGAAAACCTGCTTCTTGATAGCGACGGCAGAACACTTTGCAGTCTTCACGACCTGACCACAGCTGAAAAAGACTTTGTCGGCAACTATATTTCAAGCTCAGGAGAGAAACAAATAGCCGCCTTTGCCTATTCAAAAGAATTAGACTGGACCTTTGGGGTTCATCGGAAAAAAAAAGAACTCCTGAAAGAAGTACAAACCTCTTTTATGCCTATCATGAAGGGTTTCCTCTTCATTTTACTTGGTCTCTTACCTGTATCATTCGCAATACTCTTTATCACATTCTACATAGCATCACAGAAAAGAAATAAGATCGAGAAACACCTTCAGGACATGCTTCACGAAAAAGAAATTATGCTCAAAGAAATTCATCACCGGGTAAAAAACAACCTTCAGGTTATCGTCAGCCTTATCAGTCTTCAGGGTGACCAGCAGGAGTCTGAAAAAGAAAATATACTTTTCAAAACAATTGAACAACGCATAAATTCCATGAAAATAGTTCATGAAAGCCTCTACCAGTCAGATGATTACACCTCTATGAGCTTTAAAAAGCTTATAGAATCCTTAATTCATGAATCAATAATCGCCTGGTCAGGTAAAAGTCAGAATATTGAAATCAAAACAGAAATCAGCGATTTACAGATAAGCCTCAACCAGGCAATACCCTGCGCCCTCATCCTCAATGAATTAATCGTTAATTCATTGAATCATGCCTTTAATGACAGGCAGAATGGTACCATTTTTATTTCCGCCCACGAAGGGAGTACGCCGGGAGAATGCATTATAACGTTCAAGGATGACGGCCCCGGTTTCAATACGGCAGATCTACCGGAAAAAGGGATGGGGCTTATCATTGTTGACGCTCTCATCAAACAGCTTAAAGGCACCATTGAAAGTGACACATCAAAAGAATGCCTTTACCGTCTTACCTTCATGATTGAGCAAAAATAATTTACCTGTCCGTTGTTTCTTCGACATAGGGGCACCGTACTGAGCCCATGTACATGGTTGCCACGCAGCTGTTGCAGGGCCCGCACTCAAGGCAGGGAGAAATATGCCCCTCATCAGCTTTAAGCCTGTTGATAAAATCAGGTTCGGCAACCAGGGCCCGGGCAAGGGCAACGGCGTCAAAGCCCGCTTCTAATGCCGCATCAATCCCCTTCTGCGAAACAAGCCCCCCCACGTAAATCAAAGGAAGAGAAAGGGTCTCGCGGAACTTTTTCGCATCTTCAAGAAAATAGTTCTCACAGTATGGGTAATCTTCAAGCATCATACGTGAAAAGAGAAACATACCGAGCTTGACAAGAAGATTCTCCTGGAGCTCCATAAGCTCACGGTGGGGCGTACGTCCCTTCATCATGAAAAAGGAAGTTTTGCTCACAAAGCCCCCGGAAAGCACCAGTGCGTCAGCACCCTCTTCTTCAATGATACGGGCAACTGCAAGCCCCTCATCAATGTTCATCCCCCGGGAAAAGCCGTCTTCCATGTTGGTCTTTACCAGCACCGCCATCTTACTGCCCGCAGCGCAGCGCACTTCCTGCAGGACAGCGCGAAGGAGCCTGGCCCGATTTTCCAGAGAGCCCCCCCAGGCATCACGGCGCCGGTTGGTATAAGGAGAAAGAAACTGGCTGATGAGATAGCCGTGTCCCGCGTGTATCTCCACGGCATCAAAGCCCGCCTCACGGGCCTGCAGCACCGCTGTACCGTGGGCCGCTATGACTTCCTTTATATCATTTTCATTCATCTTTCGGGGAAGAGAAAGACCAAAGAGATTTACTTTAGCCGAAGGGGCAACGGGCCGGAGACGGGAAATATTTTTATCACCCATGTTGCCCCCATGGCCCAGCTGTATCGAGGCCGCCCCTCCCTCGGCATGAACCGCGTCAGTCAGACGGCGAAAGGGGGCGACAGTTCCAGGAGAGGCCCAGGCCTGGTGACTAAAGGTGCGCCCCTGGTCGGTCACCGAGACATAAGCAACAGTAGTCATGCCGATGCCCCCTGCGGCGAGGGAGCGGTGGTACTCAATGAGTTTATCCGAGGGAATGCCTCCGGGGCACATCCCTTCAAAGGCGGCGGAACGAATAGACCGGTTTTTCAATGTGAGAGGTCCAAGCTTCACAGGGCTGAACAATTCATGTTTCAAAGCAGACTCCTTTCTTTCTTACCTGTTCCGTGATACTTGAAACTTTACACTTGTTACTTTTAATTTGTCAATACATTACAGCTTGACCTTTCCCTGCGTAAAGACTACCCTTTCAGCACAATCGAGAGGTCTTTACTGTGAAAATAAACTTTCAAAATAAAACAGCAGTCATAACCGGGGGAGCCTCAGGCATCGGCCGGGCCCTCTGCATTGCCCTGGCTGCCCGGGGCTGCCGGATCATATCTGCTGACATCAACGATGAGGGAAACCGTAAAACCGCCTCTCTTATCGAAAATGGCGGCGGCACCTGCCGGGCTGCATCTCTGGATGTGACAGACTCCACTGCAGTGGAAAGACTTGCACATGACACGGCGGCCGAAACCGGTTCCCTTGATTTTTTTATCAACTGCGCCGCCGTCTCAGTGATGGGATACGCCCTTGATCTCGAAGAGCACCACTGGAAACGTATCATGGACATCAACTACGAAGGAGTTCGCAGCGGTACCATGGCGGCATACCGTATCATGGCACGGCAGGGTCATGGAAGCATCATCAACATCTCATCAATGGCGGGCTTTGCCCCCTTCTCCCTGAACGCCCCCTACACGGCAGCCAAGTATGCAGTCGCCGGCCTCACTGAAGCAATCAGGCACGAAGCGGCGGCCCGGGGCGTTACGATGCACCTTGTCTATCCCGGCATTGTTGATACTCCCTTCTATCAGTCCATGGTAACTCCGGGACATGAAAAAAATCATATCACCGAAAAGCTTCCCTCGTTCCGTATCATACCGGCAAAAGCGGCGGCGTTGATTATCAGGGGCATGAGAAAAAACAAAAAAGTAATCATCTTCCCCCTTCATGCCCGGCTTCTGTATTATGCGGTAAAATACACCCCGTGGATTATTCCGATTATAAACAGAAAGCTCCTTCGAGAATTTGACCGACTTCCCCGCCCCCCTCAATCCCCCTGAGAGAAATTTACTTTCCACTTGTTACTTTCCACTTGTTACTTTCACATTAAAGTCTTGACAGTATTTGAAATGAATCTCATCACTTCCCCATGACACAGAAAAAGGACAGAAATATATTTGTTACCCACGGCAGCGGGCCCTTTGAAAATGCCCGGGCCGCTCTCTCCCAGGTAGATCCTTCTCTCTACCGGAATAAATCTGTCCTCATCAAGCCGAATGTGGGCCGAATTTCCCATCCCGGCTCAGGCATCAACACCCATCCCGAGGCCCTTGCAGGAGTCATTGAAGCCCTCCGCGAAGGCGGGGCGGGAGAAATAACTATTGGCGAATCTCCTATTATCGGAGTTAATACGTTCAAAGCTTTTGAAGCTGCGGGCATAACAGAAGTTGCAGAAAAATACAACTGCCGGCTCATAGACTTCGATGCAGGGCAATGGACCATGAAAGATATTCGAGAAGGAAGAATTCTCGATGCCACTAAAATATGCAATCCTGTACTTGAATGCGATATACTCCTCTCTCTTGCTGTGGCTAAAACCCACATGCACACCGGGGTGACTCTCGGCATTAAAAACATGAAGGGATGCCTCTATCGAAGAGAGAAAATCCGCTACCACCAGCTTGAATACCCTGAAGGGAAAGGGCTCCCTGTGGAGGGAGAGTTTCCAGAAAAAACCCTGGACATGGCCATCGCTGATCTTGGGTCAATACTTTTACCAGACATCACGGTAATTGATGGATTTACCGGCATGGAAGGCCTCGGCCCATCAGGGGGCGAAGCCCTCAAATCTGATTTTGCTATTGCATCAAACGACCCGATAGGAGCTGATATCATCGGCGCCGCCATGATGGGCATTGAGGGGGCCGACATTCCTCACCTTCGGCTTATCGCAGAAAAAACGGGCCGCCCCGTTGATGCCGCTTCATACACGGTATCTCCGGCAGATTTTTTAGATTACAGTTCGCCCTACAAGGCACCCCCTACGGATATATCAGCTGAATTTCCCGATGTTGAACTGATAGACAAAGACTCATGCAGTGCCTGCCTCTCTACAGTGATGCTTTTTCTCAAACGCTTCAAGGATGACCTGGGGCCCTACATCACCGACGACCAGATACTCTCTATTGCCATTGGCAAAGGGATCACAGAAGCTGACATCAAAGACCACACTATTCTGGTAGGCAACTGTGCCCGGCAGAAGAACTGCGGCAATACCTTCATCAAGGGCTGCCCTCCCGTGGCAACCCGTATCTTTGAAGCCATCACCGGCTCAGAGCCCCCTGAGAACGAACCAGATGTAGAGTAGCTTTTTCCGATTTCAGGTCTCTTTTCACTAGAGAATTAACTGCCTTACCCCCTTTTTTGCTAAAAACTAATATTCATTATCTAATACTACCGTCATTAATCAAAACCCTTTAATAAAGAAAAACAATACAGAAATCCGAAACTCTAGGAAAATCCCCCATTTATAATTTTCATTTCCCCCTATTTTCATTTGACAAAATATTAGACATATTTAACATAAATATAGATGCAAAACATAGATATAAAATACTAACAAGACATGGAGCAAAAACATGGCAAAAACAAAACGTATTGTCGTAATCGGGGGTTCCGCTGCAGGCCCAAAAGCCGCCGCCCGGGCCCGTCGCCTCGATGAAAAGGCGGAAATCACAATTCTACAGAAGGATGCTGACCTTTCAATGGCCTCATGCGGGTATCCCTACTATGTGGGAGGTGTCTTTGATGACCGAAACATGCTGCTCTGCACACCAACCGGTATGGTTCGTGATTCAAAATTTTACCTCGCAGCAAAGGGAATTATCACCAAAACTACCACTGAAGTTACTTCTATTGACAAGAAAAATCAAAAGGTAACTGCAAAAAACCTTGATAGCGGAGAGACTGCAGAATATCCCTATGACAAGCTGATAATCTGTACCGGCTCAACACCGAAATTTCCCCCCATCCCGGGAATCGACCTTCAGGGAATCTCAACGCTTCAGTCAATGAAGGATGCTGATTTTCTCAGAAAAATCCGTGATGAAAAAAAGATCAAACATGCAGTCATAATCGGTGGAGGACTTATCGGCATTGAAACTGCAGAAGCCCTTGAACTGGCGGGTATTGACATCACCATCGTCGAACTCCTTCCCCAGCTTCTGACATTTCTTGACTGGGACCTGGCAAAACTGGTTGAAAACCATGTTAAAAGCAAAAAAGCCCGGGTAATAACAGATAACGGCGTCTCTGAATTTATCGGCCAGGATGGAAAACTTATGGCGGTAAAGCTTCAGGACGGAACTGAGCTTCCCTGTGAACTTGCCGTTGTGGCCATTGGAGTCAATCCAAGCACCAGGCTAGCCGTTGATGCGGGACTTCAAATCGGTGAAACCGGCGCCATATCAGTCGACCAGTATATGCAGACATCTGATGCAAACATCTATGCCGCAGGAGACTGTATTGAATGCAATCATATCCTGACAGGCAAAAAAGTTCACGCCCCCTATGGAGACCTGGCGAACCTTGAAGGCCGTGTAGCGGGAGAAAATGCAATTAAAGGTAACAGCGCTACATTCCCCGGTACAATCCAGACAGGAATCTGCAAGGTTTTCGATTTTACCGCAGGTGCAACCGGGCTCAATTATGAATCTGCAAAGACAAACGGCTTTGATCCCGAAGTAATAACCAACGCGAGTCCTGACAAACCGGGCTTCATGGAAGGACTGCTGCTGGTTTCACGCCTTGTAGTCGACAAGAAATCAAGAAAAGTCCTCGGCGCCCAGTGCATCGGACCGGGAGATGCAAGCAAACAGCTCGCCTCATGGGCAATCGCCATTAGAGGAGGCCTTACCATTGATGATATGGTAAATGCTGACCTTCCCTATGCTCCTCCCTTCAGCCTGGCAATTGATCACTCAATTGCTTCAGCCCATATCATGCAGAATAAGCTTGACGGCTATCTCAATGGAATAAGTGCTACGGAAGCAAAAGCAATTGCCGACAAAAAAGACGGCGCTTTTTTCCTCGATGCACGTGGTCCCGATGAGTACGAAGTCATGAGGCTTGGTATCGGAGAGAAGCTGATTCCCCTGGGAGCTATTCGTGGGCGTCTTGCTGAATTTCCCGCAGACAAAGACACGGAAATTATCTGCTACTGCAAAATTTCCCTCAGGGGATACGAAGCGTCCCTCATTCTTCAGGCCAATGGCTGGAAGAATGTTAAAGTAATGGAAGGCGGTATCATGGCATGGCCCTTTGAGCGGGAACTTTAAAAGAACAGTAGATCTTTAGCTTTAACCGAAAGGCGGCCCTTGCTTTAAAGGCGACATGGTGCAATGTCGCTTTTAAAGCAAGGGCCGCCTTTCTATATCATCATGCCCTCTTCGCCATGCTTTCAAATTCATTGAGCTTTTTTTTGCTCCGCTTCATATCCTCTTTCATGGTCATGGGGGAAATTATCGAATGATCAATAATTGTCCCCTTACGACATTTAATTGTTAAAATATTTTTTTCAATATACTCGTAGGGAACAGAATATTGTTTTTCTTTTCTCTTCTGTTTCAGAGTGTCAGTAACACTTCCAGGAATGTCTCCCACCGCCCAGATCCCCTTTACCGTCACCGTCTCCTTCGGCCAGCTGCATGCTTCGTGAGCTGCAAAATAAACAGTCATCAGGGCCTGCTCTTCATTTTCAGCACTGATAAGAACCTGTTCGTTAAGCTGGGGAACAAAATTAAAAATCGCTGCATACTTTTTCATCACTTTCTCCTCATATTCGTTATTGCCCGTCTCTGCCCTATAAACGAAGTGGGGGCGGGAAAAATGAAAATTTTTTTAATTTTATACAAAAAAACTTAAAAACGAATAGAGGGCCCCTGGTCTCCCTTGATCATTACGTTAAATTTTATCCTTTGTCGTCTTGACATCGGGGCTTTCCGGGGGTATGGTACGATAAAAGTTTTTGAAGGAAGGTAACGGTCATGAAACAGTGGATTATCAAAAATCGTAAAGCGGTCATAATAATTTCTGCGATTTTCCTGTTTCTGTTAACTTCCTTTCTCACACTCCTGATACTTCCCCACAGGGATGCCCTGGTTCAGCTTCGTGAAGGAAGTTATTTCAAAGCCCGCAATGTCCTCGTGGCAGGACCGGTAGCGGTCATGCTCGCTGACACAGAACGCTTCAAATACCGGAAAAAAGCCCTGGGACATGTTCCTTCCGACATGACTCTTTCTATCTTTTCCCTGAAAAATCTGAGGCTCATCGAATTTCTTGAGACCCGTGAAGACACACCACCGGGGGTTATACCTTCCTATTACCTCGGCTCATATAAAATAATTGCCGCCGCCCACCGGGGATACCTGAAACTCTGGATGCGCAATGGAAGGGTCTACGGAAGTATCCGGTTTCCCAACTGGGCCCGGGGGGTCACAGAATACTTGAAATCTGTTTCAATCACGGGAGAAAATATTCGGTTTGTACGATCGATTACAACCTCAAAGGAGCAGCGTCGCGTCGGAGCGAGCGCCTATTTCACCCAGGTCTACTATGGAAAATACTACATCAAAGGAAGAAAGATCAAGGGATACTATACACGTAACGGCCACCGGGGCCTCTGGGAAGCGGTCAAATAAATAATGATAAAAATCAGTTGATCATATCAGCAAGGGAGCTGAGTTCGAGAACCCGGGAAATCCTTTCAGATAGATTAGACAGTTTAAGCCTTCTATCTTTGGCCTTCAGGGTTTTTGAAACTGCCAGAAGAATGCCGATTCCAGAAGAATCAAGATAGCCGACTTTAGAGAAGTCAATAATCATATCCTTATCATTCTTCTCGACAATGTCCATGAGCTGTTCTTTCAGACCTTTCATGGTAATCATTTCTATATCGCCTTCAATAGCAATGGTTATCACATCGCCTGTTTCTGTTGCCTGAACATTCATGCACAATCCTCCTGACGGCAGTTACTACTGCGTAATGGTACAAAGATGCACTAACTAAGAATATTTGTCCAGCAAAATTCTTGCCACGGTGATAGAGACCCGGGAGTATCCTGCAAATACTGACTATTACAGAATGCTCCCGGTGTGCCGGGGGTTTATTCGTATCGCTTAAAACTTTTCCCGTACAGTTTCTCAGCCCGTTTATAATATTTCTCACTCTTCACATGCTTCTTTGCCCCCATGGCTGTCTCATAGGGGTGTTTTTTTGCCGCGATATTCACCATCCAGGCGGGGACACTTCCCCCCAAATCGGCATGAACCCTGTAAGTAACAGAGAAAAGATCAGGCCCCACTTCCTTAAAAGAAAAGTCACCATCTATTTTCGGCATGCGGACATACCCTGAGCTCTTCTTATAGTCGCTTTTTACCGACTGTAATCTAATCCAACCCTGGCGTTTTTTCATATCCCAGTCTCCTGTAACCCTGACAACAACATCACGATCAGTTACAAAAGGCATATCGAGAACAAAGTACATGAGAAAATCCTTCTCACTTTTTCTTTTTATTACATAGAGTTCCCGGCACATCCCGTACCACTGGTAGTAGCAGTCACAGTCTTTGACCATTTCGACGCCAACTTCAAAGGGAACCTTTACCGTTCCCTTTGCAAGAAGTTCACGGTATTTTGAACCCGGACTGGGACGGGCAAAAACCTTTACACCATTGTTATTTTTAATCTGTTTCCAGGGTTCCTGTTTCGTCATTCCATCCTGTGCCGTTGTAGTAAAAGAGAAAACCAGAACAGAAAAAAACAGAAACAACAAAATTGTACTCTTTCTCCAGTTCATAAAAGCCTCCTGTACATTAGTATTCGGCCGGTGCGGTTCCCGCATCCGGTTTTTCAGAAGCTACCTCTGGAGAGACTCTTGTGGTTTCTTTGTATATAGGAAAAAAATCCCCGGTTTAACCAACAGGCAATAAACCGGGGACATTTTGTGTGAGGGTACATGTGGCCAGAAGGAGCCACATATACCCTCACACAAATTTAATTAGTTATAGCGTTTAAAGGATTTGCCGTAGAGCTTTTCTGCATTTTTGTAATACTTCTCAAGCTTAACAGTACGCCGGGCACCGCAGGCGGTATCAAAGGGATGTTTTTTTGAAACGATATTGACCATCCATGCAGGAACACTGCCTCCAAGATCCGCATAGACGCGATAGTTGACAAGAAACTTGTCGGGACCAACCTCTTTCAGGGTAAATCCCCCATCAAGCTGAGGCATGCGCACAAGGCCTGAATTATTTTTATAATCGCTGTCTACAGACTTAAGCTTGATCCAGCCGGTTTTCTTCTTAATATCCCAGTCCATGGTTACCCGCACGACTACATCACGATCGGTCAACATGGGCGTATCCAGGACAAAATACATATAGAACTCTTTTTCACTTATCTTTTTTGTCACGTAGAGAGCATTGCACATTCCATACCATGTATGATATGAGTTGCAGTCCTTGACAAATTCGAGAGCGACTTCAAATGGAGCAGCAATTGTTATTTGAGCAAGGAGATCATTATACTTTGACCCTGCCCGGGGTCTTTTATACACCCTGACTCCTTTGCTGTTTTTGACCTCTTTCCATTCAGGCTGTGAAGTCTTTTCTTCTTTTGCTGTAATCTGGAAGGAAAAAAGAAAAATTGTAAACAGTGTAATGAATATAACTCTCCAGTTCATATCTGTCTCCCATACATAATATTTTTGATAGGCCATTGCAGGGCCGTTTCGCCATCAGAAGCTTTCTCTGGAGATTCTCTGTATCATCCGGCAGCCGGTATATCTGCTTACTATGTTCCGGCTGCCGAAGGTTTTTTAATCGACTTTTTCTATCAGAAGGGCTCCTGCATTTCCAAAGGCTCCGCAGAGTGAAGCCATGCCGTATTTAGCATCGCTGAAATCGCTCTTCATGATATTAAGAAGCGTTACAAGTATTCTCGCACCTGACTGCCCAAGGGGATGTCCGAGGGCAATGGCACCGCCCCAGACATTGGTTCTGTCAAAGGGTGCATTTTCATTGTCCAGTTTCAGATCCCTGACACATGCCAGGGCCTGACTGGCAAAAGCCTCGTTAAGCTCAATGGGTCCGATATCATCAGCCCCGAGGCCGGTCCTTTCAAAAAGCTTCTTTACTGCCGGGATTGGGCCGATGCCCATTACCGTAGGGTCACATCCTGCAAGGACGCCATAGCTGTACTTGTGAGTATATGACAGACCAAGTTCATCAGCCTTTTTTCTGCTCATCATAAGCATCGCACAGGCTCCCTGGGTGAGCGGTGATGCTGTTGCGGCAGTCACAACGCCTCCGGGCTTAAAAGATGAATTCATTGTCTTCATCTTTTCCCTGTCAACCTTGTCACGAATCCACTGATCTTTTGACACAGTAAACTCGTTTCCATCATCATCATGTCCCTGAATCGGAATAATCTCGTTGTCAAACTTCCCCTTATCACGTGCCTCCGCTGCTCTCACGTTCGACCAGGCAGCCATATTCTCCATGTCATCTCTCGAGATATTCCATTCTTCCGCGACCTTCTCAGCCGTTGCTCCCATGAGAAGATCTGCCCCGTTATAATGCTCTAAAAGTCTTGGGGGAAAGTTCATGTTCGATCCCATGGGAACCTTTTCCATATCCTCTACGCCTGCAGAAATCATAATATCAGCTTCACCGGTCATGATTGCCCGCGCCGCATGCATAGTTGCGGACATCCCCGAGGGACACTGGTTGGTAAGGGTATTTGTGGCTACCACATCTGAAAAACCCGATGCAAGCCACGCGAGACGCCCTATATCATTCTGCATACCTGAAGGGTTGGCACATCCGACAAACAAGGCATCAACATTTTCAGGTTTCACTTTTTCATTTCTTTCAAAAAGTCCCTTGTAGACTTCGGTCAATAATTCATCAGGCCTGTGATTTCTAAACCAGCCCTTTGCCTGATGTGCACGTCCATTTGGCGTTCTTACACCATCAATAAAAACACATTCATGCATGTTCACATATCTCCTTGATAATATTTTTTTTACCACCGATATTATAGCCGGCAGGTGTACTTTAATTTACTTCAATGCTCTTTAGGGCTCTGTCTTTTTTTGCCGCTTCGTCAACAGCCAGATCCCTGAGCAGTTTCTTGTTAATTTTTTGAACTTCTGTCAGGGCTATTTCATCCACAAAGAATACATAGCGGGGTATAGCATACTTTGCCACCCGTTCTGCCAGATATTCTTTAATTTCTTCTTCGGTGATTTTCCCTCTCTGTTCTTTAAGCGGCTGAATATAAACAACAACCCGCTCACTTCCTTCCCTGGATATATCCGGAATACCCACAGTTGCAGCCACCTCTACTTTTTCATGGCCCGAAAGGATATCATCTACTTCCCTCGAATAGACCTTGTAGCCGGAAACGATGATCATATCCTTGGTTCGATCGACAATGTAGAAATAGCCTCGCTCATCTATTTTTACCACGTCACTGGTATGAACAAAACCTTCATCATCAAGCCCCTCCCCCGCATCGGGCCAGTAACCGAGCATTCGCTGGGGCCCCCGCATTATCATTTCACCAGTACGCCCGGCCTTAACTTCCTCCCATGTCAATTCTCTACGAGTATCGATATCAAGAAGTCGAATCTCCGTATCAGGAAAGGGAAACCCAATGGTTCCTCTTTTTTCTCGTAACGGCTTCTGTTTCTTTTTTTTACTTTGTGTCATTCTAAACTGGAGCCCCAAAAGACGGGTAAAAAACCACCCGAAGGCCCTGGGGCCAATCAGCCGAATCGATCGATTGATGATAAACTTGGCCGGAGGAAAACGAAGAAAACTGTTTATCAGAATCAGCGGTACACGCCCCCCGAGAAGCCTGAGGAGCAGAGAAGTATTAAGATGGGAAGTAGGAGACATTTCGGAAAGTCCGTAACCTTCCATGATACCGCCGCCTGATTTTTCTTCATAGTCTGCCTGGGTACTCTTCGGAAGAGGAGCTGAACCTGAAACACCGATCATGCTGATACCCTTGAGTTCCTTTTTTGACAATTCCATAAACTGGGTCGGGACCCCGAACTGGATAACCGGGTAATGCTCCCGAATCATGCGAACCATGGCATCGGTATCACGGGGTTCGGGAACCAGCACCTGGTTAAAACCGAACATTGTCATGGCATGCATGATCACATGACCGTAGCTGTGAAAAAACGGAAGTCCGAGAAGCACTGAGAGTCCGCCCCGGGCAACCAGAGCTATCTGGCCGAGGGCATGCAGGGTCTGTTTTGAATTTGCAAAAATGTTTTCATGGGTCAGCATACATCCCTTCGGTACACCTGTTGTCCCCCCGGTAAAAAGAAGGGTCTCAACATCTTCGGTTGTTTTAATATCCATATCCGGGGGCTGAGGGGGAGTATTTTTAATCAGCTTTGTCATCCAGGCAGTGCCGGGGACATTATATTCATCTTCATGCTCTTCAAGGTTTATCAGGTTGCTGCCAAAATCTTCAATCTTGGTTAATATAAGATACTTTATGCTGCTGTTTTTTAAAACCGGTCGTAATTTCTCAACATGTTTGGCAAGGCAGATGAGAACCTTTGGCCCGCTTTCACTGAACTTATGTTCAAGGGTGTCGGCCGGTTCGAGCTCACTGCACGGGACATGAACCAGTCCTGCCCGGGAGATCGCATAATCAGAAAGAACATACTGAATAGAAGTAGGAAGAATAGTAGCGACCCTGTTTCCCTTTTTAAGACCCATGACATAGAGTGCCGTGGCAAGGCGGGACGCCTTGTCTTTCAACTCCGGGTAGGTCATTTTATAACTGTATTGTATGATTCCGTTTTTCTTAAATTTTTTAGCGCTCTCTTCAAGAATACTCCATACCGGCTTATTACCGTAAGGCTTTAAACTTGAAGGAATACCGAGAAGTCGATATTCATTTTTCCATGGAATGCCTGTAGATTTCATTTTTCTGTCCTGTATCTATAAAGGAAGGGGGAGAAACCGACACACAGGTCCCGCCCCCCCCCAAGGAGGTTTTTTACAAATTAGGAAAAGAGAGGCTGAGTTGCCATGGCAAATCCCATGTCGCCTTCTATTTTCATGGCTCCGGACATAAAAAGGTTAACCGGATTGGTTTCTTTATTCATGAGGGCATTCGTATCAGCTGCACTCATTTTAAAAGTAGACTTAGGTTCAAGAGCACCATTTAGTATCGCTTCAATACTTACGCTAGAACCATCATCGTTGGTTACTTCTGCAATAAAGCTTCCCCGAAGACTGCTGAGAGCATTATACTTGGCCTTATTGAGGTCATTCTGAACACCAAGAATCATATCAAGATTTCCGGTTTCGATCATACTTTTCATATCTGCTTCGGTTACTTTCATTCTGAGCATTGCTTTTTCAATATTTTCCTCAGAAACGCTTACCTCTTCGCCATTTGTAAGAATATAGGTATACGTATTTGAGCCGACTTCTACGACCATGGTAATTTCAGTACCATCGAGTTCAGCCTTGGCGTTGCTTTCTTTAAGCTGCTCTTTTGCAACAGAAGGCATAATTTCGGCCAACAAAGTCTTGATTGATGTATCCTTTGGGATTTCTGGTAAATTTGACATTTCTTTCTCCTTTCAATTGAAATACTGACATATCAGTTCTTACGGTACTGACATGTCAGTACCATTCCTGGGATAATGTCAAGTATTTTTTTCAAAAACCATTCAATGATCATATTGACTTTCTCTGTATATAAAAATAACATTCAGAAATATAAGTCCAGGAGCATGTCTTTTCTTTTACCGGTGGCTGGAAAATTTAAATTGACATGAGGCCGCCATTTCTGCTACTTGAAAGGACACAAACAGATACTTCCGCAACTGTAATAATTGATACCTCCGGGGGAAAATATGTCAAGGGCTGTAGAAACCAAAAATAATATCCTTGAACATGCAAAACGTCTCTATTCTCAGACAGGGTACTTCGACACCCAGATATCCGATATCATCAGAGAAGCAAAAATCGGCCGTGGCACTGTATACCAGTATTTCAAGAACAAGGAAGACATCTTCCTTTCCCTGCTCGAAATATTCTATAAAGAATGGGAGCAGGAAAGTTCAATTACTCCTTCACTCGAAGAGCTTGCAGCAATGACAGAGAAAGACTATCTTAATCACCGCATTCAGCAGACCCTGGCCTACTTCGCAAAAGACACCGACCGCACCAACATTATTCTTCGGATTTCTCCCGGTCTTGGCGGTGATTTTGAATCTTCTATTAAAAAAATAGAAAAACGACTTACAAACATTATCACCAACGATCTGAAGTTCGGTATCCGAAACGGTCACATCGACAAAGAGACAGATCTTGACTTTACTGCTAATTTCATAGCCGGGGCTCTTTTCAGGGTCAGTTATTTCTATTTTGCTCGAAACAAAAGGCAGAAAGCCGCCCGAGACCTCGATGTCATTGCTAAAAAAGTAACCGCGCTTATCTCTTCAGGCATATTTTAAAAAAAATCATTGACAAAGTGTCTCTTCTCGTGCATTCCGGTACTGACATGTCAGTTCCGGAATAACAGAAGTACAGGAGGAGACGATGAGTGAAGCTTCCCTCTGTTTTTCTCTCTCAGAAGAACAGCAAATGATTAAAGATACAGCATCTCAGCTGGTACAGGATGTCATACTCGACAATGCCCACCAGATGGATGAAGACAAGACTATTCCCGATGAATACCTTGAAAAGGTCTGGGAACTGGGACTGAGCATATCCCCTATTCCCGAAGAATACGGCGGCTACGGCATGGAATCAACACCAGTTCTCAATGCAGTGGTACTTGAAGAGCTGAGTGCCGGAGATATGGCATTTGCCATTGCGGCCATGCTGCCTTCAACCGTTATAAATACTCTGCTTGATTCAGGCACCGACGGACAGAAAAAGAAGTTTTTACCACCTTACTGCGAAGGTGCGTATCAGGCCGGAACCGTTGCAGTAAACGAACCTTTTTTTGGATTCGATGCCGTCAATCCCGCAACCACTGCAGAAAAAAAAGGTAAAAACTACATACTTAATGGAACCAAGTGCTTTGTACCCCTTGCTGACAGGGCAATACATTTTCTCGTTTCCGCTATGACAGATGACGGCCCTTCTCTTTTTATTATTGAGAAAGGAAGTCAAGGCCTGTCTATCGGTGAAAAGGAGAAAAATCTTGGTATATACGCCCTTGATACACGACAGGTCCAACTGGAAGACTGCCAGGTATCAGAAGAAAATCGTATCGGCGGCACAGAAGCCTTTGAACGTTTTCTTCAGAGAAGCCGTATTGCCATTTCAGCAATCGGAACAGGTGTTTCACGGGCATCGTACCAGTATGCCTGCGATTATGCAAAAGAACGCATGCAGTTTGGTGAAGTAATAGGAAACCGTCAGGCTGTAGCCTTTATGATCGCCGAAATGGCCTATGAAGTTGATGCCATGAGGCTTCTGACATGGAAAGGCGCATCGGTTCTTCAAAATGATAGTGATGCACGAAGAGATTCGTACCTTGCAAAGCTAAATGCGGGAGACATGTCAATGAAAATAACCGATTACGGCGTTCAGGTGCTGGGCGGTCACGGTTATGTACGGGATCATCCCGTTGAACGATACTACCGGAATGCCCGGGGAATTTCGATTCTCGAAGGCCTGGCATCGGTGTAAAAGGAGGAATAAATGATAAATCTGGCAACACCACAATATATTGACAATATGCGTACCAGCCTTAACAGCCTCGCCAAAAGCGTATTGCGTCCCATTGCAAGAAAATATGATGAGGCGGAACATGAATATCCGCAAGAACTTGAAATGTTCCGTTCCATGAAAGTCATGGGAGGAGGCCCGAAGAAAAAGCCAAAAACCGATGATAGCCCCGAAAAAAGCTCAAAGCCGAAAAAGGGCGTAAACCTCGGTACAGTAGTTACCGTAGAAGAGATGTGCTGGGGTGACGCGGCACTGCTCCTTTCACTGCCAAACGCTGGCCTGGGGAATGCTGCCATAGCAGCAGTCGCTACAGAAGAACAGCTGCAGCGCTTTGGGGACAAATGGGCGGCAATGGCAATCACTGAGCCGGGCTCCGGTTCTGATTCCGGTTCAATCACTACCACAGCGCGGCTTGATGGAGATGAGTACATTCTTAACGGTGAAAAGATATTTGTCACCTGTGCTGATCGATGCGACGTTGTGGTTGTATGGGCAACGGTCGACAAGAAGGCAGGCAAAAACGCCATCAAGTCCTTTGTTGTAGAAAAAGATACGCCGGGTTTCAAACTAGAGACCCTTGAGCACAAGCTTGGAATACGGGCCTCAGACACGGGAACCTTTGTACTCGACGAGTGCCGGATACCAAAGGACAACCTGCTGGGAAGCGCCGAAGTAAAAACCGATACTGAAGGTTTTAAAGGCGTCATGAAAACTTTCGACAACACGCGGCCCATGGTGGCGGCAATGGCAAACGGCATCGCCCGGGCCGCCCTCGACTTCACAAAGGAAAAGCTGGAAGAAGCGGGCGTTGACCTGTCATACACAAGTAATCCCAATAACCTCAGCAGCATTGTCAGGGAATTCTATACAATGGAGGCCAATCTTGAAGCGATGCGTCTTCTCACCTGGCGGGCTGCATGGATGGCAGACAACGAGCAGTTTAACAATGTTGAAGCCTCAATGTCAAAGGCAAAGGCAGGTCGGTATGCGACACTCATTACCCAGAAATGCTGTGAGATACTTGGGCCCCTCGGTTTCAGCAGGGACTACCTTGCCGAAAAATGGATGCGCGACAGTAAAATAATGGATATATTCGAAGGCACAGGACAGATCCAGCATCTTATCATTGCTCGAAATGTTCTTGATCTTTCAAGCAAAGAGCTGAAATAATCAGGCTGCTGCCGGGTGTGTCAAATCTTGCAGGTCTGTCACACCCTGTTTATAATTTTATAAAAAGGCACAAACAAAACAAAAGGAGATTTTTATGAATATCGATGATGTAAAAAAGATAGCCATTATCGGTTCAGGCGCCATGGGACACGGCATCGCACAGGTCTGCGCCATGGCTGGCTACCAGGTTTTCATGAAGGACATCAAACAGGAATTCCTGGACAATGCGGTACAGAAGGTAGACGAATCGCTTAAGTTTCTCGTGGGTAAAGAAAAAATGACCCAGGCAGATGCTGACAACATTCTCAGTAACCTTCTGGTAACAACCATGGATACTGCCGAAGCAGTTGAGGGGGCGCAGATCGTAATTGAAGCGGTTCCTGAAATCATGGATCTCAAGAAAAAGGTCTTCAAGGAGCTTTCCGATCTTTCTGCAAAGGATGCGGTACTGGCAACCAACACTTCAACCATGTCAGTTTCTGAAATCGGTTCAGTTGTTGAAAATCCGGAGCGCTTCATCGGGATGCACTTTTTCAATCCCGTCACAAGAATGAAACTTGTAGAAATAATATTCGGAGATAAAACTTCAGAAGAAGCTGTTGATCTTCTCTGTAAAGTATCAGAAAAATGTAAAAAAATACCTGTCAAGGTTCTTAAGGACCGCCCCGGTTTTATTGTCAACAGGATCAGCGCACCAAACCAGGCCCTTCTCAGCGCCATTCTTGACGAAGGTAAAATTAAACCTGAGCAGATTGACAGTAAGATGAAAAAAATGGGCGTCAAGATGGCTCCCTTTGAAACAGCTGACTTTGTCGGCATTGACGTCTTCTGTCATACCCTTGGCTACTATGCAGAAACCCTTTCTCCCCAGTATAAGCCTGGAAAATACCTTACTGATAAAATTGAAAGTAATGAACTCGGCATGAAAACCGGCAAAGGCATCTATAACTGGGAAAACGGCAAGGCAGTCATTGATGATTCTTCTGACACTGAGGAAATTACCCCGGTTCACTTCATGGCAATTCAGGTTAATGAAGCGGTCAAAGTTTTCAAAGAAGGAATTGCTCTTTCAACCCAGGATATAGATGACGGCGTAAAGTACGGCATGAATGCCTTTGCCGGCCCCTTTGCCCTGGCATCAGGCATGCCTCCCGAACAGCTCACCGAGGCCCTTAATTATCTGAAAGAAAGGTTCAAGCTTGATTTCTTTACTCCTGAACCAGAAATTATTGATGGCTCGTTTAAGACCCTTGGCGCATAAACCTGCTGTTGATCGGGTTTAATACGCACAATTAACAGGATAAAGATTTTTCTTTGTTTTAATCAGCTGCATGAGAATATAACTCATGCAGCTGCAACACCAGGAGGCACCTATGGCTGATGAAGTTCTCTTTGAACCGGTAGATGGCGCCGGAATTATTACCATCAATAAACCGAAAGCAAACCAGCTGAGTGGGGAAGTTTTCGAACGCATCCGCAAGTTTCTGGATGTCAGCGAACTCGACAAGAACATAAGCACAATTATCATTACCGGCTCAGGTGAAAAAATATTTTCCGCGGGAGCCGACCTCTCAAGCGGATTTGGTGATTACAATGCCGTTGATTTTCTAAAAAGGGGACAGGATGTCTGGAACAAAATCGAAGACTACCCGAAACCGGTAATTGCCGCGATGAACGGACATGCTCTCGGTGGAGGATTTGAACTCGCCCTGGCATGTCACTTCAGGCTTTTAAAAAAGGGAGCGCGTGTTGGTCTGACCGAAACCAATCTCGGCATCATGCCGGGATACGGAGGAACCCTCAGACTGCCCCGTTTGATCGGAAAGGCACGGGCCCTTGAAATGATGCTTCTCGGAGAGCAGGTAGACTCAGATACAGCCCTATCAATCGGACTGGTTAACCGGCTCTGCGAAGAGGGTACGGTTCTCGATGAAGCGAAAGCCCTGGCGGCTAAACTCGCTGTTCGCCCTCCTCTTTCTGTAAAGGCAATCTTAAAGGTCACCGCCATGGAAGGCTCTGTTTCAAAAGAACAGTATCTCAAGGCGGAACGGGAAGAACTGGCAAAGCTTTTTACCACCAAGGACATGATGGAAGGTATGATGGCCTTTGCACAGAAGCGTGACGCGAAGTTTATCGGAGAATAAATCCGTGAAGGTGCGATAATGATATGAAAGCGGTTTCGCGGCTTCATATCATTATCGCGTCATTATTTTTCGTCTTTTTAACCATGCTGCAGGTTATTCCGGGGTATTCTTTTGCTCTTATGATCGATCCTTCTTGTTTTGAACAGAAGCGTACCGCATACGCTCTGGAGACTCTTACTTGATCCCGGGATAATCTGCAGTTTTATATCAAAAACAATCGGGTGTCCGCTATGAAATTTTCCCTCTTACTCTACATGCTTTTTATTGTTTTAAAGATTTACCCTGTTTTCAAAAAATCTTTCAGGAATAAACTTCAGGAGCAGGACTGCTCTCTGACTATCAGTGAAAGCGAGACAGGAATTTCAAGAATATACCGTTTCAAAAAAGGAAAAGTAGAAACCCTCCGGGGTGGAGACGAAAAAACCGACATTTCACTAATCTGGTCAGATGCGGCGCAGGGGGCACGCTACATGATGACTCCATCGCCAACCGTAATGACAATGGCCCTCGGAAAAGGACACCTGAGCCTGAAGGGAGACGCGGTTTATTTCACCTGGTTTCTTTCCCTCATCAAAAGGCTTCCCCTGTAATTAAAATCATTTTGATTTTGATGTAAATTTTTTCCGAATGTACCTTTCTATTTCATAAACCCGGCTTCTGAAGCGATTATAGAAGGCCGGGTATACCGCACCATGCTCGATAGAGGTCTTAAAATAAAATGATTTTACCCGTCGGGCAAATCCCCGGGGCCCATTTTCATCTGAACCGGCATATACCGCTGAAACATATAGTCCCGGGGGAGTTTCTCTTTTCTCATTCAATGCAAGATCCGCATCTTCATCAGAAGAGACCGTTACGACATGATAGAGATACCTGGTTTCTTTCTTATGATAAGAGAGTACCGGCTCGAGAGGCCACTTCAGGTCAATCTTATATCCTTCTTCATGGACGTGTCTGATTTCGGCTGGTTCAGGTTTTTTGACCGGCAGGACAACCATGGGTCCATATCCCCCCCCTGATGATGCGTCAAATCCCCCGGTAAGTTTTTTAAGAACGGCAATATATTTCGTCTGGGAACTTTTTTTAAGAG